>ERZ1503854.9-NODE-9-length-178459-cov-10.291053_pt1 | contig 178459 bp, 163 predicted proteins | sample MGYA00572259_ERZ1503854 | MGnify/ENA primary metagenome ERZ1503854 (study PRJEB39906, sample SAMEA3182061) | gut metagenome | biome: human; feature: gut; material: Stool; isolation source: human stools | place: Canada | collected 2013-01-14 ...
CATTTAAGACAAATTAAATGATAATGCGAATGTGCCAAATTGTGGTCATTTAATTCATAACGACTTCTGCCATCACCAAAGTCCAATTTTTTTAAGAGCTCAAGTGATGTAAACAATTCAAGCGAACGATATACGGTTGCAAGCCCTATTTCCGGATTGTTATCCCGAACAAATTCATATACATCTTCCGCACACATATGGTTTTCTTTGCTTTCGAGGAATGCCTGTAAAATAACCTGGCGCTGTGTCGTAAACTTATATTTATGTTCACGAATCTTTTTCTTTAACGTATTCATTACTGCTGATTTTTTCATTTTACCCTCCATTAGCGCAAGACTTTATATCTATCGTAATACCACATATGGCGTAATAATATTTGAAGAACTGCCACCGCAGGGACGGCTATCATCATCCCCAATATTCCTTTTAGGCTTCCGCCGATAAGCACTCCTGCGATAATTGCCACTGGGTGAACTTCAATAATCGATCCCATAAGTTTCGGCATAATAAAATGAGAATCTAACTGTTGTACAACCACATAGAAAATAATAACTTGAATCATAACACTGCTTCCCTGCAAAAGACCGAGAAGTATAGGCGGGACAGCCCCAATAATTGGACCTATGATTGGCACCATCTCCACAACCCCGGCAAGAAGTCCAATAACCAATGGGTATGGAATATCCATAATCCACATTCCAATAAAAACAAGGAACGCCATGAGTACCGACAGTAGAAGTTGTCCATGTATGTATGCTTTTAAAACAAAATGAATTTCCTTAAACAAGTTCTTTATGTGTGCATGATACCTTTCCGGAAAAAGTTCAGCAAACTTATTGGAAAACGTTCTCCCCTTCTTCATCATGTAAAAAGTAATAAAAGGTACAACAATCAATTCAATTACTGTACTGGCAAAAGAAAATATTGCTGACAAACTGAATTGTGCAAGTCTCAATGTATATTCCCCTATCTCTTGAATCATTTTTGCAATGAAACCTTGCGCCTCCGCAGGAAGCAAACTCAAATGATAAGCTGCTTCCAACTCGGGAATTGCTGACTGCAATGCAGAGAATGTAGCAGGAATACTTCTTGTAAACGCTCTTAACTCCGTGATGAATGGTACAAAAATATGAATTGCAATCAGATATATAATTCCGATAAATATACCAAAAGATATAATAATCGGAATATCATAAGGAATATCCTTTATCCCGGTCATATTTATCCATTTATATAATTTTTGAGCAAGCGGTGTAAGCAAAATAGATAGGATAAGAGATATTCCGAACGGGAAAAAAATAATCGGCGCTGAAAGCGCAAGTAATATAAAAAATAAAGTTATGGAAATACGCATCCAAAATTCTGCGGTTCTTTTCATCATCAACCTCCGACCAAAAACGGGTTATGTTTTTTCTCATATCCAATGCTTGTTGCCTCCCCATGTCCAGGCAAAACAATTACTTCATCGGATAATGAAAAAAGATTTTTTCTAATGGTCTGCAAAAGCCTTTTTATATCTCCACCGGGAAAGTCCGTACGTCCAATAGATTCTCGAAAAAGGGAATCTCCGGTAAAAACAACCTTTTCCTTTTCCATGTAAAAAGAAATTCCTCCGGGAGTATGTCCCGATGTATCCAACACGGTAAAATCAAGTTTTCCTACTTTTATATGCTCTCTATAACTTACCCAATAATCTGCTGCCTTACAAATCGTTGGCTGAGGGAATGAATCAGAAAGATTCTTTTTAGGATCCGATAAATACTCTTTATCATTGATATTCATATATACACGAGCTTCTTTATAAACTTCTTTTAACTTGTTAAGTCCGGCCATGTGATCTACATGGCCATGTGTTAGAAAGATTCCTTTAACATTCACTTTTAGCTGAGCTACTGTACGAATAATATTTTCAGGAGTAAAGGAGGGGTCAATTATGACAGCATCCATTGTATTTTCATCATGTATGATATATGTATTGGTCATAAAGGGACCGAGGACAAGATAGGTTATTTTCATGCAAATTCCCTCCCAAATTGAAGTTGTGATAAGTGTCAAAAAAGTTTTTCCGAATCAAGAAGCAAAGTAACCGGACCGTCATTTTCAAGTGCTACCTGCATATATGTCTGAAAATTTCCGGTTTCTACTTTTATTCCTTCTATCCTGCAGCTCCGCACCACATGTTCATAAAGCCTACTCGCCTGTTTTGGAAGTTCCGCCTCAGTAAAACTTGGCCGACGCCCATGTCTGGAATCTCCATATAAGGTAAACTGTGACACAATCATAAGCGCTCCTTTCGTATCCAAAAGCGACAGGTTCATCTTATTATTTTCATCCTCAAAAATTCTTAAATGCAGTATCTTATCAGATATATATAATGCATCTTCTTCCGTATCTCCACGCTTAATACCCAGCAAGGCAACCAGCCCCTTACCTATTTCTCCACACACCTTCCCTTCAGAAAGTACTCTGCACCAATTACATCTTTGAATAACAGATCTCATATTATCCTCCACGAGAAGAACGCATACGATGAACTGAATGAACACCTTTTATACGACGTATTTTTGTCATGATAAATTCCAATTGTTGCAAATCTTTAATCTGTATTCCCAAATTCATTCCAGCTATCCCGGTATTCTCAACTTTTACATTAGCTGTAGAAACAGAAAGCTTCAGTTCCATTAATACCGCCAAAATATCGGCCATTAAACCGGTCCGATCATAGGCAATAACTTCAATCGTAACTAAAAACATACCGCTGGTTTCCTGTTCCCATTCTACTTCAATGGTTCTGTCTTTGTCCGAAAGATTAATTGCATTAGGGCAATCTGTACGATGAACAGATACTCCTCTGCCGCGTGTAACATAACCAATGATTTCATCACCGGGAACAGGATTACAACACTTGGATAAATGAACTACCAATCCATCTTCTCCCTTTACAAGAATTCCATTGCTTACCCTTTTTTTTAGGCTCCGCATTCTTAAGTTTTCAAAATCTTTTGAAGTCTTTAACCCGGTGATTTTCTGTTCATTAAGATCTTTTTTATAAAGATCAATCAATTTAAGTACGATAGTCTTTACTGAAAGGCCACCATATCCCGCAGCAGCAAAAAGATCATCCTTTGAAATATTGTTAAAATATTTCCGCACATCATCCAGGTGATTCTTAGACGTAATTTCTTTCCATCTATATCCTTGCCGTTCTGTTTCTGCTATAAGAAGTTCCTGCCCATGTGTTATATTTTCAGGTCTGTATTCTTTCTTGAACCAGCTTCGGATTTTGGCTTTACACTCGGTCGAGCCTACCATATTAATCCAATCATAACTTGGTTTTCCGGTTTTTGCTGTAATCACTGAAACGATATCCCCATTTTTTAATTTGGTATCAAGCGGAACAATTTTATTATTAACTTTTGCCCCTACACAGTGATTCCCGACTTCTGTATGAATACGATAGGCAAAATCAATAGGAATAGATCCTTTAGGCAAATTAATAACATCACCCTTGGGAGTAAAAACAAAAACCTCATCAGAAAATACATCTAACTTTAAAGCGTTTAAAAACTCTTTTGAATTGGAAGTATCTTGCCATTCCAAAAGCCGACGAAGCCAACTGATTTTTTGGTCAAAATCTTTTGTCCCTGCTTTATTCCCTTCTTTATATCTCCAATGGGCGGCTACACCATATTCTGAAATATGATGCATTTCCCAAGTACGGATTTGTATTTCGACAGGCTGTCCTTTTGTACCGATTACAGTTGTATGAAGAGATTGGTACATATTGGGCTTAGGTACAGCGATATAATCCTTAAACCGATTAGGCAATGGTTTCCAGAGGGAGTGCGCAATTCCAAGAACCGCATAACACTGAGGAATTGTATTTACGATTACACGCACTGCATATAAATCATAAATTTGAGATAAATCTTTATTATCTCGTTTCATTTTTTTATAAATACTATAAAAATGTTTGGGACGACCGGTAATAGTTGCTTTAATTCCCGCATCATTTATACTTTGATGAAGCACTTCCATAGTGTCATTTACGATTTCTTCACGAGCTTTGCGTTTCTGCCGCATTTGTCGGACAAGATCATAATACTCCTCAGTATGAAGATAATGAAAGCATAAATCTTCCAGCTCCCATTTGATATTATAAATACCCAGACGATGGGCTAAAGGGGCATATATCTCCATGGTTTCTTTTGCGATGCGTATCTGTTTTTCACGTCTAAAAATGCCAAGTGTACGCATATTATGAAGACGATCTGCTAATTTTATAACTACTACACGAATATCCTGCGCCATAGCCAAAAACATTTTTCGAAAATTTTCCGTCTGCTGATCTTCTTTGTCTTTATAATGGAACTGTGATAATTTCGTAATCCCATCTACTATAAAAGCAACTTCATCCCCAAAAATACGGCGGATGTCTTCCAGCGTATACGCAGTATCTTCTACTACATCATGAAGAAGAGCTGCAATAATCCCTTGTGCATCAATTTCCAACTCTGCCAGAATATATGCCACTGCTAACGGATGAATAATATATGGTTCTCCAGTAGCGCGAATCTGTCCCTCATGTGCCTTTTGCGCGATTTCAAACGCATGCTGGATGGTTTCCATGCTTTGAGTTTCATGAATATATGTCTTTAATTTCTCCATCAGTTTGTTATATTCATGGCTTGTTTCAATCGAAAAATCTTTTTTACCTGATTCAATCTTTATATATTCATCCTGATGAATTAAAAACTCAGCTAAGGTTGACGCTGATGCGTCAGTACGAAGTGACTCTTCATTCAAATTGCGCGACAAAATATCTTGATGGTCAACTATATTCGTAATAGCCTGCTTAAGAGTCCCTCTTCTATCACTCACGTAATCCCAACTCCTTATTTTCTATATTTTCTATAAATAGACGATGATAATAAATCAAGTTTTTTATTTATAACCTTTCTCTGGTAATAGTCAACGCCATTCCTATTGAAACGATATAGTATATTCAACTCTTCAAACACTGACAAGGCGGTACATAAACACTGCCTGCTATATTTCCCCTCAAAAGACCGTTTTAATCTGTTTTGTATCTCAAATACAGCCACAGATTTACTATTAGGAATCAATTCTCTTAGACGAACAAACACATCGATCAGAAAATCTCTGGTTAAAAAATAGTCTTTTACCTGTCTGATATCTTTACAGATCAACTGGACATGTTCACCGTACCAATCATGAATTTCCGGTTCATATACAATATCTACAATATCTCCCGGGCAACAGGGGTCTTTATCTCCTATCCCCCAAAAAATAGCTTCTACTGGTTCACGATTTTGTGATAATCTGCACTTAAAATGTTTACGATCATTTCCTATTCGTCGGGCAGTTTCCACAAAAACCCTGAAACTGGCAAACAGAGGCTTAGGATTATCGCTGCCATAAGGTTCTAACAAATCTAATGAGCGAATAAATTCTATATTTACTTCATCCAAAGGTAAAGATTCTTCTAATTCCAGTACAGGTATCCTGTCATCCACAGTTATAATCCCTTTTGCGTAATCATTAATCCGCTTCCTAAACTCGGAAATTCTCTCTGCAGGAATGCTGAAACCTGCTGCCATTTTATGCCCACCATACTGGATAAGAAATCCTGCCATTTTTTCCAAAGCCTCATGTATATTAAAAGCGGAAATGCTTCTGCAAGACCCCTTTCCAACTCCATTCCTGACTGTTATAACCAATACTGGACGATGATATAACTCAAGTATACGCGATGCTACAATTCCTATAACACCGGGATGCCAGTCTTTTCCGTCAATAACAAGTACCAGATCATCTTGAATTTGCAGTTCAGCAATCCGCTGCAACGCCTCTTCATAAATCTCACGTTCAATATGCTGCCGCTCGATATTGGTGTCACATAATATCTGTGCAAGTGCTTCAGCCTCCTCCCCAGACTCAGTAGTCATCAATTCCACACCATATTTCGCATGAGTAATACGACCGGCTGCATTCAATCGTGGTGCAAGCCCAAAAGAAATGTAATCCGCATGAAGAATTTCTTTCGTATCTTCATTCACAAGACCGGTAATACGGAGAAGTGCCGATAAACCCTTTATAGGAGTCAAAAGAAAACGTGCCATACCTTCTTTGACAAGTATCCGATTTTCCCCTGTTAAAGATACCACATCCGCAATAGTCCCCAACGCTACCAATTCTATATTTTCCTTATAATCTTCATTATATAATTCTTTATAAATACCACGGCAAAGAGTGAATGCTACTCCGCATCCAGCTAACTCCTTATATGGATAAGGACAGTCCTCCTGATGTGGATTCAATACAGCTACACAATCAGGCAATACCTTTGGCGGCTGATGATGATCCGTGATGATAATATCCAAAGACTGTGGCGCTTCTGCCACTAAATCTGCAGAACTGATACCGCAGTCTACAGTAATTAAAAGAGAAACTCCTTCTTCGGACAATTTGTTTATAGCGTCACGGTTTAAACCGTAGCCTTCTTCCTCGCGCAACGGAATATAAAAATTTACATCTGCCCCCAATTTTCGCAGGCATCTTACACAAATAGATGTAGACGTAATACCGTCAACATCATAGTCCCCATAAATAACTATTTTTTCTTTTAAATCAATTGCTTGAATAATGCGTCCAACTGCTTGCTGCATGCCTTTCATAAGAAAAGGATCAGACAGATTGTCTAATGTATCATATAAGAAATGCGTTAATTTCTCTTCCGTGGAAATACCGCGACGCATCATAATACGCGCAGTACCCTCAGGTATATTATTTAAATTGAAAAAGTCAGGGACAGCAACCTTCTCTTCTGATGATGCCCCACGAAATACCCAACGAGGTTTTATTTTCTCTGGTGTCATAATATATCCCCAAATTCATTTATTTTCATTATTCTATCATTTTTTATTCTCATTTTCTATATTATATTATCATTATCAAAAAAGAGATTCCCATAGAATAGTTCTAAAAAGCAAGAACTGCCGTTAATATTTTACGTTTCACTGTAAATAAAATATCTCCCTGAATATTGTATAAATTCAAGGAGACATTGATTTGTTTATTCTATGGATGAATATATCAATTCCAGACCTCTTTCATGATATTCTTATACTCCTGATTCAGATGATCCACAATAACATCCAAAACTACACGTACAACTTCCGGATCAAAACTTTCATTTGTACTTGGCAGACAGGCATCTAAAAATACAGCACCATTCTCCGCAACCACATACTTAAATACTTTATAACTTCTGTTCAATCCATTCAGATATTCGCCAAACTTAACATGATTGTCTTCTTTAACAAGTCCTGCACCAACCTGCACACGAATAATCGTATAAATCGTACTGTCAGTAATAATTATAACCGGCAGTGTCTGTCCCTCCACCTGAATATTAGATTGGAACACAATTGTATCCGCTTCATCATTAGATGCATCTCGACGGAAAAAAGTAAGCTTATTATCATCCAAATATTTCTGGAATTTTGCCGCCTTTAGATTTACTCTTTTTTCTTCTGCCATTTCAAAATCCTCCATAACTAAGAATTTAAACTTTTAACTCTCTTTCATTTTATACTGTACATACATTTTTTTCTACCGTAAATCTTTAACTCACATATAGTATACTAAATATATTCCAAATATATTCTCCAAAGAGGTCTCAGATGAACCACTATGATTATATGTCCTTAGCGATGCAGGAAGCAAAAAAGGCTCTCATTTCCAGAGAAATCCCTATCGGTGCCATAATAGTTTTGCATGACTCTGTGATTGCTGCTGCGCACAATCAATGTGAAAACAGGAGCGATCCCACTGCCCATGCAGAGATACTTGCCATAAAAAAAGCTTCTGCAATATTAGGAAACTGGCGTTTGACTGGATGTAGCCTTTATGTTACCATAGAGCCATGTCCAATGTGTGCCGGAGCAGCGGTAAATGCTCATCTTTCCTCGATTATCTATGGTGCACCCAATCCGCAGTATGGAGGAATTGATTCCAAATTTCGTATTGTGCAAAATCCCTTTAACCATGCGGTTTCAGTAATCCGCGGAGTTTGCCAAAGTGAATGTCAACAATTAATGGATGAATTTTTCGATGATAAACGTCATTTATCCATGTGATAATTGTATTATGGAGCGGTATCGAAGTGGTCATAACGAGGCTGACTCGAAATCAGTTGTACAGCAATGTACCGTGGGTTCGAATCCCACCCGCTCCGCCACAAAGAGTTTCTTTCTATGAGAGTAGCTCTTTTTTATTTTATATTTTTTACATATACATAGTACTAATGTTATAATAAATTAATCGTCATTGCAATAGGAGGATTTAGCGTGTTTCATCATAAACTAATTACTGCTGTTACCGTACTTTCCCTGTCATTTTGTGGAAATACCGCATTTGCCAAAACAATTCTGTTTGTACCGCAAGATGATAGGCCGGTCAGTTTTGCCTATACTGTTTCTACAGCAGAAAAAGCAGGATATACAGTTCTCACTCCCCCGAAAGCTTTCCTTTCAAGTAAAAGTTATCAAGGTCTCCCCGAAAGAATCTGGACATGGATTGATCAGAATATTGACCAGGCTGATGTTGCCATTTTATCTACTGACACCTTAATTTATGGTGGATTGGTTGATTCGCGCAAACATAATGAAGATTTAAAAACACTTCAATACAGAGAAAATAAAATACGCAATTTACATATTTCCCATCCAAATATTCCGCTTTATGCATTTGGCACTATTATGCGAACCCCTTATGCATCCAGTGGCGGAGTAGAGCCTTATTATTACAGTGATTACGGTACAGACATTTATCGTATAGCGGTTTTACAGGATAAACAAGATACCAATTCCATTACTGCAGAAGAAACGGCAGAATTACTTTCCTTAAAATTGACAGTTCCTACCGAATATCTTCAAGATTGGTTCCGCAGACGCACAAAAAATAATTTAATTAATAAGCAGCTCTTAAAAGATGCAAAAAATGGTGTATTTGCTTATTTTTGTGAAGGTCATGACGATAACAGCAAAAATTCTCAGACAAACATGGAAGCACGTTATCAGGAGAAAGATACCACTACGCTAAAAAATAATATTTTTGGCTCGTTTCCCGGCGCCGATCAACTCGCTCTGCTCCTTATCGCACGCTACCATGTGGAAAGCAATAAACTCCATCCAACTTTTGGTATTCTCTATCCCTTGGGACGCGGTGAAGATACTATCCCGTCTTATGAAAATCAACCGATAGGAAAAACCATTGCTGAGCATATTCATGCTGTTGGCGGCAGCATCTCACAAAAGCAGTCACCGGACATCATGCTTGCGGTTAATACCCCGCTTCTTTCCACAGGAGAATCCGGGCAATTCAGCAACTTTGGAATGATGAAACAAAGCACTACGGACTTTATAACACAAATAAAATCCACTATCGATCGAGGTATCAGCCTTTCTATTGTGGATGTATATTTCGCTAATGGATCTGACAACACTCTTATGAATCTCATAGTAAAAAATAATCTACTGTATAAAGTATCTTCCTATAACGGTTGGAATACAGCAAGCAATACTATCGGATACGCAATCGCACAGGCTATTCTCGCCCCATATATGACACCACAGGATCATAAAAACATGCTTACAGAGCAATATATTGATAACTGGGCCTATCAAGCCAACGTACGAAAAGATATTATTCGCTTTGCGGAAAGTAAACATACCAAGGGGAAAATTACGCCGGAAGTAAAAGAAGAAATGATTGCATCTCTGCAAGATTTTGCTAAGAAAAAGTTAAACTTAAATCCCCGAACTATCTCTGCTGATTTCCCTTGGAACCGTTTTTTTGAAATTAATGCACTTGTCTCCAACACTCCCAAATATCCGCTTTATCTGACTGCTGCAGAAAAATACAGAAGATTTGAAGAGGAACAAAAAAAGAAAACTGCTGAAGAAAAGTCTAAAAAAGAATCTGCAGTAAAAGGGAAAAACGGACTCCTAAAGAAAGATACTATATCCAATGATTCGGAAAAAAATGCTTCACAAATTATCATTCATTAATTAATCATGTAAAAGCCTGATAACAGATACAATCATTTTAATCTGTTATCAGGCTTTTATCTTAACCCAACGATCCATTAAACAGGTCAATCATGAGACGACTAATCTGTACCTTTTCCATATAAGTGAAGTTTCCTAATATTCGTTTAGGCCAGACTTTATCATGTTGCCGGATCAAAATGGAAAGACAAACATTACCTTAACTCGCAGCACCTGTTTGAATTGAAAAAGGAGTGAATTCAAGAACAGAAAAGTATCGGTTAATTTGATATTACCGAAGGTATTTCTGAATTCGCGAAAAATTATTGACACAACCAAAAGCCTCCTTCTATTAATTAAAACTGCAGTTTACAGGCCGCAATTTTATATTAATACTTAGGAGACTTTTTTATATTAAAGACTCAACGCTAAAGCTCAACTGAACCCCTGGTCTAACCAGGGGTTTTCTTTTTTCAACGAAAAAGCATCGGATATTTCACCGATGCTTTTTGTAACTATTTTTCTACTGGATATACACTAACTTGTCTTCTATCACGGCCAAGGCGTTCAAAATGAATTTTCCCTTCTGCAACGGCAAAAAGTGTATCATCTTTTCCCAACCTTACATTCAAACCTGGATGGATGTGGGTACCTCTCTGACGAACTATAATATTGCCAGGTCTTGCAATCATACCGTCATGCATTTTAGTTCCCAAACGCTGTGCATTAGAATCACGACCGTTTTTTGTACTGGAAACGCCTTTTTTATGAGCGAATAACTGAAGGTCAAACAGTAACATGTAATTCACCCCTTTACATTTATCAATTTAATAGTATCAGGATATTTTCCCTGAATCATTTTGAGCCCCTGCAACATTGTCTTTACAAGAAGTTCTGATTGCTCATCAGCCTTATCTGCAATGTTTACATTCATAAATCCATTCTCAGAATCATAAGTGCCCTGTTTTCCAAGGATATCACGAAGTCCCAATGCACATGTCAGCGTGACTGCGGATACAGCCGCACAGACAAGATCATACTGGCTATCTCCGACATAACTGTCGGCATGACCTTTAATTGTAAACCCCTTACAAAATTCTCCGGCACTCAGATACATAGTAACGGTAATCATCAGCCTTCAATTTTTTCAATCTGTACTTTCGTAAATGGCTGGCGATGTCCCTGACGACGACGATAATTGGATTTTGCTTTGTACTTAAAAATACGGATTTTCTTTTCTTTGCCCTGTGCAAGAACCTTAGCAGTAACTTTAGCCCCCGCAACAGTTGGTTGTCCAATCTTAACCGCATCACCGGATATAAGAAGAACTTCTTCAAAAGTTACTTCATCACCTGCAGCTACATCCAGTTTCTCAACAGTAATAATTTTGCCTTCTTCAACGCAGTACTGCTTTCCACCTGTTTTTATGATTGCGTACACGTGTGCACCTCCTTCATACTATACTCGCCGTATACGGCAGCTTCATAACAAAGCATTTACCGAGCCGGTTACGAGCGGTTGCGTCACAGCACCCTGTACAATGACTTAATTATTATACTAAGAAACAGAACTGGTGTCAAACGAAAACCTACCGTTTATTGAGCGTAATACTCTTCTCCTCATTCCGGACCTAATCCATCTCTTTTTTCGCGTTTCTGAACAATATAATGTGCTACCTTCTTTCCGGCCTTATTGATTCGATTTCCTGTATTTCTAAACTTACGTAATGCAGTTGTCTTAGATTCTGTTATCGGTTTCATATCCGTAATAGCACTCATATCCCCTCGTTTCACAGAAGTGGCACGAATACGTTCCGGTTTCAGTAATGCGCGGATGGCTTTCATGGTTTTTGCCGGAATAAGTTCCGGATCAAAACTATAGATATCTATTGCTACATATCCCATATCCGGATAGGCATGAATACAAATATGTGATCGTGGACCATAAGCAGATACCGTGATTTCTTCTTCACCATCATGGAAATAAGTATCTTCCACATTAAGCCCTAGATATACCGCACTATCAGACATTGTATTTAAGATCTCCGCTGAGGATAAGAGTATTTCCTTCTTACACCCATAGCAATCTACAAGAAGATGTTTTCCTACATAATCACTCATAATTATTTTCCCTCAATCAAAAATTTACCTCATTATAACAAATACCATCTTTTTTTGCAGAAACTGGAAATACATAATAAGATATGAAAAAAGAAAACAGCCAATAACCGCTTTCTTTTTTCATGTCTTATGTTCTAAGAACCACGTTTACTTTCCCTAAGCTTATTACGATTGTTTCAATCCAATTATCTACTTCCGCATCAGTTAAAGTTCGATCTGACGCTCTGAAACTCAATCGGTACGCCATAGATTTAAATCCGGCCGGTACCTGTTTTCCCTGATAAAGATCAAAAAGATATAATTTTTCCAGATGTTTATTCCCAGCCTGCCGGATAATATTTTCGATATTTTCATTTGATAACTGTTCCGGTACAAGGACCGCAAGATCTCTTTCCGCAGAAGGAAATTTTGGAATTTTTTTATAGTTAGTCGCAGCTCCTGCAAAAATCATAATATCCGGCAGGGAAATCGTGAATCCGTAAACTATTCTTTTTATATTCCATTTATCAAGCACTGCCGGATGTAATTCACCAAATCGTGCAAGAATCACATCATTTTTTACAAATTCTGCTGATACTCCGGGATGGAAAACAGGATAATTCATACGTCTGATCTTATAATCACGAATAGATAATGCTGAGAGAACATTCTCCATAACTGCCTTAATGTCAAAGAAATCATATTCTCTCTGATCATTAGGATATCCATTTTCTGCAGGCCCTCCACACATAAGTCCTGAAATAAGACTATATTCTTTGGGAAGTTCATCTAATGGAAATCTTTTAGGTTCATAAATATGTCCATATTCAAAAATAGCTACCTGATCATTTTTCTTTGAAAGATTGTATTGCAGAGTATGCATTAGCCCGGGCAGCAATGATGTTCTCATATCTGGATATTCATCCGAGATTGGATTCATGATTGAAATAGCATTATACACGCTGCTATTTTCAGGGAAATTCAATTTTTTCAAATCATTCTTATCCATGAAGCTGTAATTAACAACTTGAGATAATCCATTCTCCACAAGAATATCAGTAACCTTGAAAAGAACTTCTTGCGATGGACTCATAATCCCCTTGGTGACCGCGCTCCATGGTGTGGTAATCGGTATATTAGAATATCCATATACACGTGCTACCTCTTCCGCTAGATCCGGCATTCCATACAAATCCATACGGAAATCAGGAACTGTTACGCGTATTTTCCCATTATCTTCCGCCACTGAAAAGTGGAGACTCTCAAGGATGTCAATCATTTCATTTTTACTTAATTTGATCCCGATATAGTCATTAATTTCATCTATTGTGGTATTGATAATTTGCGGTTCTGATTTGATGGGGTATTCGTCCAACATCCCCGGAGCAACGGTACATGCACCTTGCTCTATCAGCAACTGGCAAATCCGATTAATTGCCATTTCTGTTCTTGCGGGATTGATTCCTTTTTCATATCGACTGGAAGCCTCGGAACGCAGACCTAGCCGCCGTGACGTTCTTCGCACCGAAGCACTATCAAACACTGCCGCTTCCAGAAGTACACTCTTTGTTTTATCAGTAATTTCCGAGTCAAGTCCCCCCATTACGCCGGCAATACAAACAGGATTTCCTGCTTTGTCTGCTATAACGAGATCCGTATGATGCAAAATACGTTCAACGCCATCCAGAGTTTTTAAGTTTTCTTTCTCACCTGCAAACCGACAGGTCAATTCATTTCCTTCTACTTTATCATAATCATAAGTATGGAGCGGTTGTCCAATTTCAAGCATAACATAATTCGCTGCATCCACAATATTATTGATTGGTCGAATTCCATTACTGCGCAAACGGTTCTCCATCCACATCGGAGAACGACCCATTTTTATATTTTCTATCAAACGTCCGCAAAAACGTTTACAATATCTAGCATCAGAAATATGTACAGCAGCACGCCCCTGGATAGGCATTCCACTTTCAGCCACATTTATAGAAGGAAGCGTTACTTCTCTTTTGAAAACAGCACCTACTTCAAGCGCCATTCCAATCATACTAAAACAATCTGCACGATTAGCAGTTAATTCCATTTCAAAAATCACATCATCCAAATCATACAAAGTATGAAAGTCGACCCCCACTTGCGTATCTGCAGGAAGAATCATAATTCCTTCCTTATTGACACCGGGGAATAAATTCTCGTCCAAACCAAGTTCACTACAGGAACACATCATTCCTGCCGATTTCACGCCACGAAGTTCACCCTCTTTGATTTTTATATTATCACCATACTTTAGTTCGCCAGGGGTTCCAGCATCATGTTTTGCAGGCACATGCGCTCCATCTAATGCTACGGGAACAATCAATTCTTCCTTTACATTATTCGCCCCCGTTACAATTTGAATGGAATCTGGTCTGCCAACATCCAAATGGCAAATAACCAGCTTATCCGCGTTAGGATGCTTTTCGACTGATAAGATCTTTCCGGTAACAACCCCACTAATCCCTTTCCCAGGATAAATGACACGTTCAACTGGTATTCCATCTACCGTCAGAGTCTCTGCCATTTCTTCCGGATCAAGACCTTTTATATCAACAAGCGTTCCCAACCATTTTAAAGAAACATTCATTTTTCTCCTCCCGATCAGAACTGTTCCAAAAATCTGATATCATTTTCATAGAAATTTCTGAGATCATCAATTCCATAAAGCAACATAGCAATACGCTCAATTCCCATACCAAAAGCAAACCCACTTACAATGTTTGGATTATATCCATTTAATTTCAGAACCATGTTGTGCACCATACCGCAGCCAAGTATTTCAAGCCAATCGGGATCATTACTTTCAGAATGTGTTCTGGACGCAAAGGAAATATCAACTTCTGCTGAAGGCTCTGTAAAAGGAAAATAACTCGCACGAAAACGAATTTTTGTATCAGCCCCAAACAAATCCTTCAGAAATATTTCCAAAGTCCCTTTTAAATCAGAAAATTTAATACCCTTATCAACAACCAATCCTTCTACCTGATGAAATACTGGAGAATGGGTTGCATCATTATCCCACCGAAAAACTTTTCCCGGTGCAATCATTCTGATTGGTGAATTAGGTATATGCTTTCGAAGTGTCCGAACCTGCACAGGAGATGTGTGAGTACGAAGTAAAATTTCAGGAGTAATATAAAATGAATCCTGCATATCGCGGGCAGGGTGGTCTTTAGGTAAATTCAAGCACTCGAAATTATAAAAATCTTCTTCAATCTCAGGGCCCTCTTCTACAGAATACCCCATTCGAATAAATGATTTCATAATTTCACGTAAAGCCTTATCAAGTGGATGAATATGTCCGGACCTTTGGTGACGTGCAGGAAGTGTTATATCAACTATTTCACTTCTGATTTTTTCTTCAAGTTTTTTTGCTTTCAATTCTTCCAGTTTTTCGGTGAATTGCTTCTCAACCGCTTCCCTGATTTTATTGGCAAGAGCTCCCATAACAGGGCGTTCCGATTCGGATAAATCTTTCATCTCGCGGAGAATAGACGTTAATTTCCCTCTTTTTCCGAGAAATGCCACTTTAGTATCCTGAAGCTCTTTTTCATCAATGCATATACGAATCTGTGCCTCTGCATCAGATTTTAATCTCTTTAATTCGTCTTTCATAAATTCGATAATATACGCCTGGATTTGTTCCGTAATCTCGTTCAACGAAGATTTTTCTTCCCCTTGGTATTTCTTTAAATCACCAAGAATTCCTACTATTTGACTTCTTATTGCTGCAGATGCTTCTTTTGACGCAATATTATCTCGGCAATTATTGAGAAGCCCCAGTGCCTTTACCCGTAGTTTCTCCAGTTCAGCCATCTTTCATTCCCCCTTCACGTTACAGATGATCTCTTTTTTAACATTCGAAAAAACCAAAAAAATACAAAATAAAAAACTCACCCCTAAAGGGGCGAAGTTCATTTCGCGGTACCACCCTGATTTCTCACTTGAAAACTTTAACGCAGCTTTACGTTCAGCCTACTTTATTCAGCAGAATGCTCCGAAGTGAAATGGAAATCCCTATCCCACCGGTGTCCCACTATCACCGACTCCCTGAATGGATTAAAAGAAAACCTCTCTTCATCATTACAAATGATAATATAAAATTATTGTAGCATCATGAATATAAATGTCAAGATGCTGCAATAATACCTTGATTCACTAATAATTAAGTATGATTAAAATGTTGTCTCATTAGCAATAACTAACCTTTGTACCTGATTCGTACCTTCATAAATCTGCATAATTTTTGCATCACGCATATATTTTTCCACCGGGTTCTCTCTGGAATAACCATTACCTCCCATAACTTGTACGGCAGTCGTTGTTACTTCCATTGCTGTATCCGATGCAAAACACTTTGACATGGCGGAATATAATCCGGCTTTTTTATCTTTATTCATTTGTGCAACACATGCTTTATAAGTAAGGATTCTGGCCGCCTCAGTTTTCATAACCATATCGGCAATCATCTGCTGCACCATTTCAAAAGTTGCAATTTTTACGCCAAACTGTTTTCTGTGGTGAGAATATGCCACAGCAGCCTCAATCGCAGCCTGGGCAATCCCAACTGAAATAGCCGCAACAACAGGACGTGACATCTGCAGCGTCTGCATAGCAATCATAAATCCGCGCCCTTCTTTTCCTGCTCGCGCAGAATCCGGTACAAAGCAGTCCTCAAAAATAATTTCAGCCGTCGCTGAAGCACGGATCCCCATCTTATCCTCTTCTTTGCCAATGGAAATTCCTTTTGTATCAGCATCTACAAGAAATACAGTAAGACCTCTGATTCCGCCTCCTTCTCTTGTATTGGCAAAAAGAGTAATCTTGTCAGCAATAGGAGCATTTGTGATAAAACATTTTGTCCCATTTAAAATATAGCCGCCTTCAACTTTTTCAGCACGACAGGAAACCGATCCTGCATCAGAGCCTGCTCCGGGCTCTGTTAACGCAAAACATGCCATTCCTCCCCGGTTTAGACAGTCAAATAAATCCCTCTTCTGCATATCACTCCCCGCAAAAAGAATAGGGAATGACGCCAGAGAATTTGCTGCACAAATTGTAGCAACACCGGCACATCCTTTTGATAATTGTTCACTGATTAAAGCACCCGTCAGCAAATCTATCCCTGCTCCGCCATATTCTTTCGGCACAGACAATTGTGTCATTCCGGATTCCTTCAGAACCTTCAGCAACTCTTCATCCATGACTCCGCTTTTGTCAATCCGAAGAGCACGCGGCGCAACTTCTTTTTCGGCAATTGTTTTCGCCAGGTCTATTAATTCCTGTTGTTTTACATCTACTGAAAAATCCATCTATTCCTCCCCAATATACAAGATTCGCTGAAACATCGTTTATTATTATAGCAGATAAATAACGTTTTTCCATTTCAATATTTAACAGAATAATATTCTTACAAAATTATAACTCAGTAAAAGGTCTGATGCCTGTACATAGGGCAATGCCCCTTTACTCATAGTGTAGTGCGTCAATTGGATTTAGTTTTGCTGCCTTCTGCGCAGGATACAATCCAAAAACTAAACCAATAATAACCGAAAACAGGAAAGATCCTATAATCGGCAGAGGAGAGATAACAGAAGACATACCGACTATGTGTGGAATCAATAGCGCTATCGACACACCTACAATAATTCCAATTAAACCACCGGCAATGCTTACCGTAATGGATTCAATCAAGAACTGGACAATAATCATATGGTAAGTCGCACCAATCGCCTTTCGTATACCAATTTCCCTGGTACGTTCAGTCACAGATACCAGCATAATATTCATAATTCCGATACCACCGACCAAAAGGGAAATTGCAGCTATACTTCCAAGAAAAACAGTTAAAGTCTGTGTAGTTGATTCCATAGTTTCAAGTAAATCTTGAGAGTTCTGAATGTTAAAGTCATCTTCTTTACCAATAACAATACGGTGGCGGGTCCGAAGCAAATTAGTTACATCCGCCTCAATCTGTGGTAAAACATTACTGTCATCAGCAGTAAGTACAATTCTGCTTACATAAGTAATCCCCATCATACGTTCCTGAACAGTGGTAAATGGACTGAGTATCCGATCATCCTGATCTATGAATGAGTAACCTTTACTTTCCAACACGCCAATAACTGTAAACGGATTCCCTTTAATTCTAATTTTTTGCCCGACCGGTGACTCTGATCCAAAAAGGCCTGTTGCTACCGTTTTACCAATTACACAGACTCGTTCGCGGCCAGTATACTCCTGTTCATTCCAATAGCGTCCCTCCGCTATTTTCAAATCAGAAATAGATAAATAATCCGATGTTACACCATAAACATTTGTTGTCCAATTCTTATTACCACTGACTACTACATAGCTGTTACTTACTAATGGTGCCGCGTTAGATACATTAGGTAAATTCTTGACTGCCAGATAGTCTTTATAAGTCAAACTTTGCATAGAACCGGCTGCAGGTCTGACCCCGGGCTTTCTTGACGTTCCCGGAATAATAGTAATCTGATTGGAACCAAGACTTGCGATATTATTTTCAATATCCGCACGAACGCCGTATCCCAATGACATCAAGGCTATTACAGCTGCTACACCAATAATAATTCCCAACATCGTCAAAAGTGATCGCATTTTATTACTGAAAATTGAGTCAAAAGCCATCAGTATGCTTTCAAAATAAATATTTGTCATTCTAATTTTCCTCTTATATCTTTACTGATATGTCCATCAGAAAGAATTACATGTCTTTCAGCATAATTAGCCACGCCTAACTCATGAGTCACTAAAATAACCGTTTTCCCGGATTGATATAAATTTGAAAAAATTTCCATGACTTCTTTTGTTGACTTGCTGTCTAAATTGCCGGTTGGTTCATCTGCCATGATTATAGAAGGATCATTAATAAGTGAACGGGCAATCGCAACACGCTGGCGCTGTCCTCCTGACATTTCAGCAGGCATATGGTGTATACGATCTCCTAAACCAACAGCCTCAAGCATCCTCTGCGCCCGCTGTTTTCTTTCATTTTTATATACATTTCCGTAAATCATGGGAAGAATCACGTTATCCAACGCAGATAACCGAGGTAATAGATTGAAACTTTGAAATACAAATCCTATCTTTTGATTTCGTGTAAAAGCAAGTCTCGCGTCATCTAAAGTAGCAACCTCTTCCCCGTCTAACTGATAAGAACCTTTTGTAGGTCTATCCAGACATCCAAGAATATTCATCAGTGTGGATTTTCCGGCTCCTGATGGTCCCATAATAGATATAAACGATCCTTTATTGATGGTCAGCTGAATATCAGTTAATACCGGAACCTCCTGTGTTCCGATGTAATAGCTTTTACATATATGTTCTAATTTTATAACGGTCTCTTCCGCCGCTGTTTCTTTCTCTTTCATAATTAGAACCCCGGTCCCCCATGTTGTGATTTAGCCACTCGAGTAGATGAGGTTTCCTGGCTCACAGTCCCACTGACAACAATTTGGTCATTTTCATTCAACCCGGAAATAATCTCTACCTCTTTATCTGTCGTAATTCCGGTTTTAACATATACTTTAGTCACATCATTTCCATCTTTTACGTATACATAGGAACCTGTCGCATCACTCCGAAGTGCAGTCACCGGAATAACCAATGCATCTTTACTTTCTCTTCCCATAATTTCTGCACGAGCTGTCATTGACGGATAGAGACCGGATGATTCATCCGCATTAATTGATACATAGACGGTGTAATATACAACTGAAGAACTGGATGAACTGGAAGAGGAAGAATATTCTTTTTTGGAAATATCACTGACTGTTCCATGAAAGATCCTTCCTGGATAAGCATCCACCGTGAAGGATACTGTCTGTCCAATGGCAACTTCTCCGATATCCGTTTCATCTACCAAGAGTTCTATTTTCATGGCTGAGAGATCTGCTACTGTAACAATGACCATTTGGCTCGACAATCCCTGAGATACGGTTTCACCTTCCTGCATCGGTTCACCAATTATTACTCCATCCAGGGGCGAGGTAATCACTGTGTCATTAACATCAGCTTGTGCCTTGGTATAAGCTGCCTGTGCGTTCAAATAAGATAATCTCGCATCATCCATGGTCTGATATGCAACAGCGCCTTGCTCATAAAGACTATTCAAGCGATTGTAATATGACCTTTTATTCTCCAATGTATTTTTCGCCTGCTCCATGGTAGATGTTAAGGATTTCGATTCAATAGTTGCTAAAATCTGCCCTTTGGTAACAGTCTCATTTTGCTTTACATAAACATGTTCCAATGTGCCTGAAGCAGTAGCGGATAATTTTACACTGTTAACAGGCTTGATGGTACCTGTCGCATCAACAATCATTCCGATATCAGAACGACTTACTTTCCCTAGTGTATAAGTATCTTTTTTCTCTTGGCTATTCCAATTATAAAGGCAGTAACTGCTCCCACCTATAATAAGAAAAATAATCAGTATAATCATCAGAAATTTTCTATTCATAAGAACCTCCTATATCTATTCACATTAAGAATCTTATTTTCTCATCCACAAAAAATGAGCAAAATACCAGCATACATATCGATAATATTTATTCTATCATCCTCCATCTGATAAAAAAAGCTATTGATATCAAAATAAGATTATTTTCCTACCACCCTTTTTAAGTAAATAAGACGAAAAAGAAACCTGATCCAGTTGTTATATCGATAACTAATAACTAGACCAGGCTTATACCATAAAGAATTTATTTCAATATCGCACCATCAACTAAATTTCATCATAAAGTGGGTATTTTTTACAAAGAACTGACACTCTTTCAGCACATGATTTTTTGACTTCATCTTTATCGGTATTCTTAACCACTGTACTGATAATATCCGCAATTTCTTTAAAATCTTCCTCAACAAGCCCTCTTGTAGTCAAGGCAGGAGATCCGAGACGAATACCGCTTGTTACAAAAGGAGATAATGTTTCAAAAGGAATCGTATTTTTATTTGCGGTAATGCCAATTTCGTCAAGAACAGTTTGCGCTGTCTTGCCGGTAATTCCAATCGCTCTCATATCCGCCAACAGCACATGTGTATCAGTGCCACCAGAAATTACACGAATTCCACGATTTTGCAATTCATCAGATAAAACTTTTTCATTTTTCTTTACCTGCTTCGCATATTCTTTGAATGCCGGTGAGAGATCTTCCCCAAAGGCGACCGCTTTCGCTGCGATGACATGTTCCAACGGCCCCCCCTGCATGCCGGGGAAAACAGCTTTATCAATCGCTTTCGCATATTCTTCCTTACACATAATAATCCCTCCTCGCGGTCCGCGAAGAGTCTTATGTGTTGTCGTTGTAACAATATCGGCCCACGGCACCGGACTTGGATATTCTCCCCCTGCAACCAGTCCCGCAAAATGTGCCATATCAATCATCAGTAATGCGCCAACTTCATGTGCAACAGCAGCCATCCTTTCAAAATCAATAATACGTGAATAGGCGGAAGTTCCTCCAATAATCATTTTGGGATGTACTTCTTTTGCCAATTTTTCCATAGCATCATAATCTAAAAGTTCATCATCTTCTCTAACACCATAAGGAAGTACATTAAAATAATTTCCAGATACATTGACAGGACTGCCGTGTGTTAAATGTCCGCCATCGGTCAAATTCATCCCTAAAACCGTATCACCAGGGTTAAGCAATCCATAATAAACAGCAAGATTAGCCTGTGAACCGGAATGAGGCTGTACATTTACATGATCGGCACCAAAAAGCTCTCTTGCACGATCGATTGCCAGCTGTTCTAATTTATCCACATACTCACAACCGCCATAATAGCGTTTCCCAGGATATCCTTCCGCATACTTATTGGTAAGGACACTGCCCTGTGCTTCCATCACCGCATAACTTACTATATTTTCAGAGGCTATCATTTCCAGTTTGTTTCTCTGTCGATTTAATTCCTCTTGTATAATCGCATAGACCTCTTTATCTTCGTCTTTTAAATGATAATTTATCATAACTTTTACCTCTTTTCCCTTCTATAATGAGCGCGCTCTCCACCGATCAGTGGCGGTCTGGTACGGGCAGCAACTACTAATGCTTCACCAATTTTATTATTTTTAAGTCTCACCGGAACCGCAACACGCTTCAGATGCATCCCAATCATAGTGAGACCTATATCTAATCCGGCATCTGCTTTTATTTGAAGGACCGCTGCCGGATCTTTAAATGTATAATAAGCATTTGTAGAAAATGAACCACCTGCATGAAGCCAGGGCACTACTGTTACTTCTTCATAGCCCAATTCATCCGCGATTTTTCTCTCTATAATAAGCGCACGATTTAAATGTTCACAGCATTGAAACGCCAGATGCAAACCCTTTTCATCCGCCTTTTCAATCAAGGTTGAAACAATCGCCGTACCCACTTCATAAGAGCTATCTTTTCCAATATATCTGCCGCGAATTTCACTTGATGAGCCGCCAATAACAATCAAGTTTCCTCGCTTTAAGTTTCCGGACTTGCATAACTCTTCAAAAGCGTCGGCTGCTTCTCGCTTCAAAGATTCGTACATGATTTCATCCTTTCAATTTCTGTAATTTTATCTATACGCCTGGCATGTCTTCCGCCTTTAAAAGAACTGTTTAAAAAAATATCAACAATATTTTCTGCCAAACCCTCTCCTATAACTCTTGCTCCAAGAGTCAGTACATTCGCATTATTATGTGCTCTTGTATAATGAGCTGAAAATTCATCGCCGCAAAGCGCGGCACGAATACCCATCATTTTATTTGCAGCAATGCTCATTCCAATTCCTGTCCCACAAATTAGAATCGCAAAATTGACTGTTTGGGCTTGGACAAGACCGCATGCTTTCTGTGCAAAATCAGGATAGTCGCAAGAATCTTCACTATCTGTTCCGCAATCTATACAATCTATATCCTTATTTTTCAAATATTTTTTCAACCGCTCCTTTAACCGGTATCCGCCATGATCACTCGCTATCGCTACTCGCATAAAAATCTCTCCCATTTCATGAATAACTATTACACACTTAACACCATCCACCTATTACCTTGCGCAATATGTAAATGGGGACTGCTATAAATTTTTGCTTAAGATGTGTTTTAATTCATATTTATGATATGAGTTCCGGACGCTTTCGTCAATCTATTCATGATTGCCATACCAATCCCTCCACCATCTGTACCTTCGCCGATAATGTGGTCAACAGGATGGTTATTGAAGAATAGTAGTCCCTGAAATAAATTATGTGCCAATTCTTTTTTATTCCCCCGTCTTCCCCAGACAAAAATAATATTTCCAGCAGGAATTTTTTTCGCTGTTTCTTGGCTGACAAAAAAGCCAAATTTCCCTTTGCCCTTATTTGCAAATGACAAAATTTCAGACTCAACGGCTTCTATGTTTCCGGCATAAACTGTTAACGGTGCGGAAGGGGCATAGTGCCTATATTTCATTCCCGGAGCCTTTGGATGCTCCTGTTCGGCAGTAATTGCAGTATCAAGTTCTGTTGGAGCGAATGCCTCCAACATATCCCGTGTAATCCCTCCCGGTCTGTATATGATTATTTTCCCGTTTTCGACCGCGATTACGGTAGACTCCAATCCAATTAAGGAATCACCGCCATCAATCACAAATTCTATTCTTCCATCCATATCATGGAGAACAGCATCCGCCGTTGTAGGGCTTGGTTTTGTTGAGATATTTGCACTCGGACCTGCAATAGGCACACCGGCTGCACGAATCAATGCTCTCGCAGCCTCATGAGCAGGACATCTAATAGCAATTGTCCGCAATCCACCAGAAGTTGCCATAGGAACAATATCTTTTTTCGGAAATACGATAGTTAGAGGACCAGGCCAAAAAGCTTCCATCAGCCTTTTTTCTAACGGCAATATCCGTTTTACATATGTACTGACCTCAGATATATCTGCCACATGCACAATCAGAGGATTGTCAGACGGCCGTCCTTTGGCCATATAAATTTTTTTAGCAGCCTCTTTATCCAGTGCATTCCCTCCAAGACCATATACCGTTTCAGTGGGAAATGCCACCAGTCCGCCGGCACGGATGACTTCACCAAGCCTTTTTACCTTATCATTATAATAGCTTTGATCCACTATTATTTTCTTTGTAATCATCTTTACTTCTTTCTGCAATACAGAGCACGCTCTATACCGCCATAATCTTTGATGACTTCGAAATCTTCATACTGTGCTGATTTCCGAAACATCTCTAAAATATCTGTAGCCTGTCCAATACCGAATTCAACAGCAAGAAATCCTCCAGACTTTAGATGTTCCGCAGCGCCTTTCGCTAAAAGGTGATAAAAATAAAGACCGTCAGTTCCTCCATCAAGAGCCAATCGCGGTTCATGTTTTACTTCCCTCGAAAGTCCACCTATATCCTTAGTCGGAATATATGGAGGATTACTAAAAATACCATCAAAGATATCCTCTTCATCAAAAGCCTTTAGATAATCGCCTTGTCTCCATTCCACACGATCCGTTATTTTTAAGTTCTGACCGTTCTCTTCCGCTATTTTTAATGCCTCTGTAGAAATATCAACACCTACACCAACCGCATCTCTGCAATAGTATAAGAATCCAACAAGGATTGCCCCACTTCCCGTTCCAAGATCTGCCACCTTAAGGCCTGTTTCATTCCTGTAGTATTGAATTACCTTTTCCAGCCATGTTTCCGTATCCGGACGCGGAATAAGAACCTGTTCATTTACTTTAAGCGTTAACCCCATGAATTCTTTTTTGCCAATGATAGCAGCAGCAGAAAATCCTTCAATCCTCTTTTGTATATATTTTTTAAAAAGTGCCAATTCCTTTGCGGCTAAAATTCGTTCAAACTCCGTATACAAATAAATCCTACTTTTTCCCAATACATGTGAAAGTAAAAGCTCTGCGTCAAGCCTTGCTGAATCTATTCCGTGTTTTTCGAAATACCCGGTAGTCCAAATCAAGATCTTCTTGATTGTCCAGACAGAATTATCGGCCACTCCCCTCGCCCTCTTTCATACGCTTTGTTAAATCCGCCTCTATAAGTACATCTAAAATACCATCCATATTTCCGTTTAAAAAATTATCCAGTTGGTAAACGCTGACATTAACACGATGATCCGTTACCCGCCCCTGTGGAAAATTATAGGTGCGTATACGTTCAGACCGATCCCCAGAACCCACCTGTCCTTTTCTATCTGCCGCTGTCTTATCCTGCGATTCCCGCACAGCTCGGTCATATAACCGGGCTTTTAGAATCTGCAATGCCTTTTCTTTATTCTGGCGCTGGCTCCGCTCATTCTGGCAGGTCACCACCATCCCTGATGGAATATGTGTAATACGTATTGCCGACGAGGTCTTATTAATATGTTGTCCGCCTGCACCAGATGCACGATAAACGTCTATCCTTAAATCGTCTCTGTTAATATCAATATCTACATTTTCCACTTCCGGCAAAACCGCTACCGTAACAGCTGAGGTGTGTACCCTCCCCTGACTTTCTGTCGCCGGGATACGCTGTACACGATGCACTCCACTTTCAAACTTCAATAAAGAATAAGCATTTTTACCATAAATGATACAGGTAACCTCTCTGAAGCCGCCTAAATCTGTTTCATTTGCATCGGCCAATTCCACTCTCCAACCTTTATTTTCAGCAAACTTCAGATACATCTTTAGGAGATCCGCTGCAAATAAGGCAGCCTCCTCACCGCCTGTTCCTGCACGAATTTCTAAAATAACATTTTTACCGTCGTTCGGATCTTTGGGAATCAGAAGGAAATGAATTTGTTTATCTAATTCGTTTTTCATTTTCTCAGCTTCTTTAAGTTCTTCTTTAGCAAGCTCATGAAGGTCAGACTGGGATTTATCCTCCAGAATATTCACTGCTTCCTTACAAGTCTTATCTACCTTTTTATATGAACGATATAGTGTTACAATTTCCCCAAGATCGGAATGTTCCTTAGAAAGTGTCCGCCATTTATTTTGATTGGAAATCACCGATGGATCGCTTAATTGATCTTCAAGACTGCGAAACCGCGCTTCCATGGCATCTAATTTATTTGTCTGCATTGTATCTCCTGCAAATAAAAGCTTTAATTCTTTGACATGATCATAATATAACCACTATAAAACATTACCGTAACAAGTATATCACAGAATTTGCCACGCAAAAAAGCAATAAAAAACAGGGGCATCACGACCCTGCTCTTCATTTTATTCTGCTGTTTTTCCATAACGTCTATTGAATTTTTCAATACGGCCACGAGCTTTTCCGAAACGCTGCTGCCCGGTATAGAACGGATGAGATTTACTGCTGATATCAATATTAATCAGCGGATATTCATTACCATCTTCCCACTTTACCGTCTGGTTAGATGTTGCTGTAGAACGGGTCAGAAAGGAATAGTCAGCACCGATGTCGCGGAACACGACGGGATGATAATCCGGATGTATCTCCTTTTTCACTTGTTGCACCTCATTTCACTATTAGGAATAATTCTTTGCTATTATATCAAATGAAAACGGGGAATGCAAGAAAAATCAATATATTCTATATAATCCGTTTTCCACTTTTCCAATTTCAAAGAATATCCTATACGAGGGTATTTATTTCTCTTTATTACCCAAAATTTTATCCACTTCATCATAAAACGTCTTTTTCTGATTATATCCAATAATCCGGCCTACTTCTCTTCCATCCTTGAAAATCAAATAGGTTGGTACACCTACCAGCCCTAACGGTTCTGCTAAATTTTCCATCTCATCTATATCCATAGACACAAAAGACATCTGCCCTTTGAAATCTTCTGCGGCGGCCTCTACTGTCGGCAGCATCACCTTACAATATCTACACCATGCCGCCTTGCAGGCAAGTAAAGTAAACCCTTTTTTCTCCACAACTTCTCTTTCAAAATCCCGTTCTGAATGAATTTCTGTAACCATTTCCCCTCCGTTATTTTAATGAAGATAATACACTATATACTTCACGGTTTGAATGATCATTTTCTTCAATCATAATATTCCTGTTAAAATATTTCATAAAATATCCCGACTTCTGTTCTTCCTTAAGCAGTGCTGCTACTTCAGGGTGACATCGGATTACCAAATCCCGAGCTCCGCCATATCGTTTTACCGTCTCCAGTTCCCGGTGGATCTGCTGAATTACCGATTGTACCGATAAAATATGGCCTGTACCATTACAAATCGGACATATATCACAATAATTCTTTATCAAGCTGTGAGTGGTTCTTTTTCGTGTCATTTCAACCAGTCCCAAAGATGTCATACCGCAGACAATGGATTTTACTTTATCCTTTTTTAATTCGCGTTGCAGTATTCCGACTATATCCTTTTTCTGATTTTCTTTTTGCATATCAATAAAATCAATTAAAATCATACCGCCAATACCGCGAAGCCGAACTTGTCGAGCAATTTCAATAGCAGCTTCTTGATTAATCAAGTACACAGCTTCTTCATGTGGAATCCCCTGCCGGTTAAACGCACCGGAATTCACATCAATCACGGTCAAAGCTTCTGTGTCTTCAATAATCAACGATCCACCCGAAGGTAATTCTACCCGGCGTTTAAATAGGAGATGTATTTGTTCTTCAATCTTCTCTTTCTTTAAAAGCGGCATCCTTTCTTTATAAAGTGATATCTTGTCGGGCTCAATCGTATGCTCGCTCTCATTTAATTTGCAAATTCGTTCATATATCTTTCTGTTATCAGTAATTAGGATTTCCGTTCCTTTATTAACATAATCACGAAGTGCTTTGACTATAATATCACTTTCTCTATACAGGAGTGTTGGTGACTTTTCCATCCGGAACCGTTTTTGGATAATATCCCAATTTTCTTTAAGACGGGTAATATCTTTTCTGAATTCATCCATATCCGCGTTTTCAGCTGCAGTTCTTATAATTAGTCCCATATGCTCAGCACATATTTCTTTTCCTATTTCCTTTAACCTCTTACGAACGGATTCCTGCCGAATCTTTTTAGAAACTCCTATATAACCTGTTCCTGATAATGTCACTGCATACTTTCCAAACATACTGATCTTTTCTGTAATAAGGGCGCCTTTCATATCTGTATCACTTTTAATAACCTGTGCAAGAATTGGGCTTCCTTCAGTCGGAAATCTCTTTTCATTGAGTAGATCCTTTCTGCGTAAAAAAGCATTTTTTCCAATTCCAATGTCCACAAAAATACCATCTACTGCAGGCACAATATTTTTGACAACGCCCTTATAAATACATCCGACTATTTCTGTATTAATTTGCTGTTCTATTTCTAAATCAACTAATTTATGCTGCCTAGTCACCGCAAGAATCGTTTCATCAGTACTAGCAGATAGGATAACTCGATTCATTTATCCTCCATTGATCCTTTATCAAACTAAATCCTAAAAAAATATACCTTCAGAAAAAGGTGTAATTCTCCGAATGCCGTTATAATAATACGTTCCGGTTCTTGAGCAAATAAAGGCATCCGGTATCCATGGCATATTAAAAAATTCTGCTAATATTTTCCATATATCTTTAGGTTGTACACTCCCTGACTGAGAACGGGCAAGAGAAAATTTTAAATATGCACGATTCCCCTGTATCTTCACTCTCATTGGCTGAATAATCATGGGCTTCACATCCATTTGCCTTACCCTCTTAGGAGTAACCCGTTCATAGATAAAGGAATCTAATGCGTTAAACTCTGCAATATTTTTCTCTGTTTGTAAAATATCTTTTCCCCCATCGACCGGACCTTCCATCTCATATACATCTTCATTTAGAAATGTAACAAGTTTCCCCCTGTCAAGGCCGACTTCTTTGATTTCATGAAGCATGATCCCTTGGGGCAGTTGCGGGGTAAGTAGTGCAGAAACTTTTTCGGGTAAAAAATCTTTTTCCAATTTCATTTCTAAATACAGCGGATCTGCCGTCACTCCTACTCCAAGTGCTGCATCAAAGGCTATCTTCATATGAGGATTAAATCCTTCAGAAAAAGCAATAGGAATCCCGGAGCGAATCACAGCTCGCTCCATGGTACGAAGCATATCCAAATGACCTAAAAATCTAAGCTCTTCACCCTTGCTTATAGATAAAAACAGCCTTTTCACTGGGTACGTCCTCCTTATGATCGATCAGCTTCACATCCAGCAATGGGCATACAGCACAGCCATTACACGGCAGATGCCGGCAATCATGGGTAAGCAAACCTTTTTGTGCCATTTTCCATTCTTTTCTGAGATAGTCTTTTGTTACGCCACAGTCGATATGATCCCAAGGTTCCTGCTCAAATTCATTTCTAGGACGATTTGCGTAAAGATCAGGATCTATATTACATTCATGGAAACATTCTATCCACTTATCATAATTGAAAAATTCCGTCCAACTATCGTATGTACATCCTTTTTTCCATGCTTTTAAAATTACTTTCCCCAATTGACGGTCACCTCTTGCAAGTACCGCTTCCAAATATCCGGTTTTCGCATCATGATAAGCGTATTTAATATGCTTGTCTCTGAACAAATCCTTTAAATATTGCTGTTTTCTCTCAATTTCCGCCACGCTGCATTGTGGCATCCATTGAAAAGGTGTAAAGGGCTTTGGTACAAAACTTGACACACTGACAGTTACACGACAATCATATTTCCCACGAATTTCATGATAGAGATCTTTTATTCGAAGCGCTAAGCTCGCAATTCCTGCTAAGTCTTCATCCGTTTCTGTCGGCAATCCCATCATAAAATATAACTTAACTTTGCTCCATCCATTTTTAAAAGCATTTGCACAGGCGCCCATGATATCCTTTTCTGTCACCCCCTTATTGATTACATTTCTCAACCTTTGCGTCCCTGCCTCCGGCGCCAGCGTAAGCCCGCTCTTCCTAACCTGCTGCACTTTTTTTGCAATATCGATAGAAAAGCTATCTACACGAAGCGAAGGAAGGCTAACACTGACTCTGCGATTTTTAAAGGTTTCCAGAAGGTGATCCACAAGCTCCGGAAGACGGGAATAATCGGCTGACGAGAGTGACATCAATGAAATTTCATTATATCCTGTTCGTCTGATTAAGGTGTCCGCTAATTCCTGCAAACGCTTTTCTGTTTTTTCCCGTACAGGTCTATAGATCATCCCCGCCTGGCAAAATCGGCATCCTCTGCTGCAACCGCGAAACATTTCAAGCACCGCACGGTCATGAACAATCTCAATATGCGGTAAAATCGGTTTATCATCTATATGAACACTATCCATATCACAAATAACACGTTTTTGTATAGGGAATTGCACATTAAAAATTATAGGACTTATAGAACGGAATATACCATTTTCATAATAAGAGACCTCATATAATGACGGCACATAGCACCCCTCTATCGCAGCCATTCTTCTAATGATTTCTTTCCGTCCCCCCGGTTTTCCATCTTTTTTCCAATTCCGAATCAATTCCAGCATCTCACAGATAGACTCTTCTGCTTCACCAATAAAAAATACATCAATAAAATCACACATAGGTTCCGCATTATAAACGCAAGGTCCCCCACTGATTACAATCGGATCATTGTCGCTCCGATCTTTAGACAACACGGGGATTTTCGCAAGATCAATCATATTCAGCACATTCGTATAACTCATCTCATAGGGTATAGTAAATCCCAATACATCAAAATCATGTATAGGACACTTATTTTCTAAAGAGAACAGAGGTATTCCTCTTTCACGCATCATCTTTTCCATGTCTATCCATGGCGCATATACACGCTCTGCCAAAGCATAGGATTTTGAATTGATTACACTGTAGATAATCTTAAGCCCCAAATGACTCATAGCTACTTCGTATACATCAGGAAAAGCCAATGCTACCTTTACATCAACAGAATCATGGTTCTTAACGATGCTGTTCCATTCTCCCCCAATATATCTTGCCGGCTTTTGTACATGCATCAACCAAACCGGATCAATTTTTACAGGATTCATAGACATTCTCCCTACTCAAACATCATTTTCTTGCGACGAAGGTAAACGTTCATTAATATTCCGACACAAAATAAATTCATAAGCAATGCACTTCCACCATAACTCATAAAGGGAAGAGGAATCCCTGTAACAGGCATGATTCCAAGTGTCATCCCTACATTGATAAACACTTGGAATAACCACATAGAAAAAATACCGCAAGCTAAAAGACTGCCGAAAATATCTTCGGAAGATTTTGCAATAACTAACGTCCTGTATAGTAATAAAAAGTATAGAAATATAACAAAAATCGAGCCTACAAAGCCTAATTCTTCACCAATAACAGAAAAAATAAAATCTGTATGATTTTCGGGTAAAAAATCCAATTGGCTCTGCGTCCCGGAAAATAATCCCTGTCCTATAAATCCACCGCTGCCTATCGAAATTTTTGATTGAATCACATGATATCCCGAGCCATATGGATCCACATTGGGGTTAAATAAAACAAGAAGCCTCATTTTTTGATATTCATGGAGAACAAAGAACCAAACTATAGGTGAGATGACTAATAATCCGATTAATGCCTGTTTCACCAATTTTATACTCAATCCACAAATATACAACATTCCTAAAGTGATGGCACAAAACACTAAACTCGTTCCTAAATCAGGCTGTATGAAAATCAGAAATGTCGGAAGTGTCATCAATCCTGCCACAGGAAGCAGGCTTCTCCATGTTTTATATTCCTGTTTACGGTTTGATAATAATCGCGCCAGGCAAATAATCATAAATAATTTGGCAAATTCAGACGGCTGTAAAGTAAATGGTCCGATCTGTATCCACCGTTGTGCCCCTAATGCACTTGTTCCCGCAAATTTAACCACTATCAATGACAATGCGTTAATCACGAATAAAGTTGGAGCCCATTTGTATAATATGCGATAGTCATATTTCAATGTAAATCCTGATATGATAATCCCCAAAACAAGAAATATTCCTTGTTTCAGAATAAAATCATACCGTTCCGGATATCCATATACATTGGCATGAGTCGCACTTCCAATGATCATTAGACAAATAATGCCCAAACTGATTACTGTCAGAAACAACGTACTGTCAACTCTTCTTAAATAACGGATTAGATTCATAAATTATCTCCTATGGCGCCATTTATACGCCATTCTGTTCCGATCCCAAGAAAATATCGGACGTTTTTTTAAGATAGATTCGCTACCTTTCAAAGCAACACCATTTTCCTTTTTTGCAGCATGGAGTATATATCGCCATCGGGATACGGGATATTCCCGCCCCTTAAAAACTACATTTATCACACATTGTAAGGCATCTGCAAACGCACAGTCATTGCGATATGTTTGCAATTCTCCATAATGTGACAATTGTGTCGCAATCCGTGAAAAGGGGATTACTCCTCCAAACATGTCATCATCAATACATGTCATCATTTCCTCAAAACTAATCTTGTCATTGCCTTCGTTAAATTGATTCAACACAATGTAGGAACGTACATTCTCCGGCATCATCAAAATCATTTTTTCTGCATTCCGCTTCGATGCCCAGGATGGTGCTAAAACTATTATTGCAAAATCAGAAATCTTAGCCGCGAACTTTATTCCCGTTCCTATTCCTGCCGGACAATCGATAAGAATGAAATCATAAATTCCATCTATATCTTCCAACACCGTATTTATAGCGTCAGGAGATATTTCTTCCCAAGTTTCACCTTGTGAAGCGGAAAGAAAATATAAATTCTCATCAATGGATAGAACCGCATCCCTTATAAAACATTTCCCCTGTGCTAAATCCCATATATTGTAAAAACATTCATTTTCTACACCCAGAATCAAATCCAGATTCCGAAGTCCCATATCGCCATCAATTAAAAGAACTTTTTTCCCCATTCTCGACAACTGAATACCCAAAGCAGCCGTTAAAAGGGTTTTCCCTACTCCCCCTTTGCCAGAAATCACAGATAGCACTTGTGTCATTATCAATTGCCTTTCTTTCTCAAAACTACACCACTTCTATCTTTTGCAAATGCATATTCGCCAAAATGAAAATACGCATCCATCACTTTTTTTACTACCGGCGCAGCAGAATCAGCACCGAATCCGGCATGTTCAAACATACATGCAATAACGATTTCCGGTTTCTCAAAAGGACCGTAAGCAATAAACCACCCATTATCCAACCCATTTGTTTCTGCTGTGCCGGACTTCCCCGCAATAGAAATCGGATAATTTTCAAATAAATTTCCACCAGTACCGCCCTTTTGCATAACGCGGCGGAGAGCTTCACAAACCACATCCATAGTAGCTTTTGACAATGGTAAGCTGCCTATATGTTTAGGTGAAAAAATTTTTTTCGGCGTACCATCCAAATGATCCACACGGCTTACTAAATATGGTTGATATTTAAATCCTCCATTTGCAAGCGCCGAATAAACCATTGCCATCTGCAGAGGAGTCGTCAGAGTGAAACTTTGTCCAATAGCCGCATCAAAAGTTTCCCCTAAATACCAATCTTGACCAAATATCTTCTTTTTATATTCTTCACTGGCCACATTTCCTTCGACTTCGCCGGTTAAGTCAATTCCCGTCAGTTGCCCCAGGCCAAAATCACGGGACATACCCGCCAACCGGTCAATGCCTACACGCCGTCCCATCTCGTAAAAATACACATTATCAGACTTTGCCATGGCATCATAAAAATCTACCCAACCGAAAGCCTCTCCTTCAGAATTTCTTTTATCAATAAGCCAATGCCTTCCATTATCAAATATCTTTTCTTCAGGCGTGACCATCTTCGCCTCCAATGCAGTAGCGCCGGTAATAACTTTAAAAGTTGATCCCGGCGGATACATAGAAGAGATATTTCTGTTTTGCAGAGGATGGTTTTTATTATTGATGATTTTATCCCATTCCTCGGAAGAAATACCACGACTGAACTGATTTGGATCAAAGCTTGGCCAGCTCACCATTGCTAATATGGCACCGCTATTGGGATCTACTGCCACAACAGATGCTCCAGTAGGAAATATCCCCATTCTATGGAGAATGTTTACCTGTGCTTCCACCGCATTTTCAGCCGCACGCTGTAAAGCAGAATCTACGGTTAATCTTATATTATTTCCCGATATGGCAGCTGCACCGCCTGTATAATTTACCGGCTGACCTGCAGCATTCACTTCTATTACTTTAGACCCGTTTGTACCTTCTAAATATTGATTGTATTGCCATTCTAAACCAGCCCTTCCTATCAATGTGCTTGATGCGTAAGGTCTACCGTTTTTATCTACATCTTCGGGACCTGCTTCCCCTACATACCCAAGCATTTGAGCACCGGCATTTCCAAAAGGATACACTCTTACCGGCTGGACTTCCACTTCAATATCCGGGTAATCATTTTTCTTTTCTTCAATTTCCGTCGCCACATCAAGGCTTACATCTTTAGCAAGATAAATCGCACCAAAAATAGCTTTATTATCCTCTATCTTTTTTTGTAACATGGCCGGTGATGTTTTCAAAAGATCCGCCAGATTTCGCAGCTCTGTTTCCGGAAGGCTATTCTTCTTTCGATCTACGGGCATTGTTATGCCGTATGAAGCACGTGAGCCTACCATTAAGATTCCATTTCTGTCATACATTACTCCTCTTGAAGCAATAATCGGTAAAGTCCGAATTCTATTTCCATCCGCCTCTTGTTTATAGTAAGATCCCTCTATGATCTGCATAAAAAATAAACGAAAGCTCAAAATTGTCAACAAAACAATTGACACATATGCTAAATTTGCATATCGCGTTTCTTCCTTATTTTTCAACAGATTTTCAAGTATTCCCGGTACACGTCTTTTCATTACCACCGAGATTCTCCCTCAATTTTAAAATACCATAATGGTCGATGCAGTAAAAATGCACATACTGCATTATATCCAATAAAAGGAACTCCAATATAAAGCAAGTATAAAGATGATACCAACGGTACACCGGCAATCCACATTACCAGCGTGGAAATACCCATAAATGCTAAAGAGCCCACAATTACGGAAATTACAGAAACATACCAATTGCGATTATATTTCCCTTTGACAAATTTAACAAAAATAAAGGTAATCACTATATAGGCCAGCAGATGCAGACCAAAAAAATTCCCAATAATTAAATCCTGCACCAATCCACCAACTATAGACAGTACATATGCATATTTAACCGGAAACACCATCGCAGAAATAATAATAAAGACGAGCCAAAGATCCGGTTGCGATATCCCGTCAAAGAAAAATGGAATGACAGATCCCTGTAATATAGAAAAAAATATACATAACCCGATTAATAATTCTTTATTCATTTTCAGCTCCCGCTTGATGAAGGTTAGGATTCATTGGTGGCTCACGCTGAATAACTTCCGCATCAATATTCTGTGGTAGTGTTTTACGGATAGAATCCATAATAACAAAGACCTCTTCCAAATGACCAAAGTCCACAGCGGGTTTAATATCTGCATCTAAAGACAGCTTCCCGGAATCATCCGTAACTTGCTGAATGCTTCCGATGACCAAACCTTTGGGATATACACCTCCATACCCGGAGGTAATAACCACATCCCCTTTTATAACATCATCTTCTTTGACTATATTTACAAAAGACAAAACCCCTAATTTCCCTGTATTTCCAGATACCATTGAGGCTACACGAGAAGCCGGCCGCTGAATAATGCCCCCTACCATCGTTCTGGGATCAATAAGGAGCTGTACTCTTGCCGATTCCGTATATACTTCACTGACAAAACCCACAAGGCCCTCCGGCACTATAACAGGCATGTATTTCTTCAAACCTTGATTTACACCACAATCTATAACCATGGTATTTGTCCATGTCCCGTAATCCCGACCAATTACAGATGCACCCAGCAGATTAAATTGCGTATACCCCTCTCTGAATTTAAGGAGGTGTCTTAACCGAATATTTTCCGCAAGAATTCCACTGTATCGAGATTGCTCTGCTTTCAAGCTTTCATTTTCTCTTTTCAGGCGCTCCAAATCACTCCAATTGCTAAAAGATTGATCTATAATTTTTATTCCAATTTTTCCCCAAGTTGCCGTATGACTCATGCTATACTGAAACGGTGCTGCCGCAGTAGACAGTGGTTGAGAGACAAAGGGCACCGATTCCCGATGGCGCCAAAACCATCCACCTAATGCCATCAAGATAAAAATAAAGATGGTTAATAAAATCTTTCTCTTTCCAAAAAAGATCATTATATCCCTCCGTAATATTTTTCGCCACTTTCCACAAGCATCGGCAATCTAACTGCATTGCCTAATGCCAAACAGCAGCCTTTGGCCACCACATTTTCCGGTTCATCCGCCACAAAAACAGGAACTCCTATCTGTGAAGCAATCCACTCATCTATTCCGGATAATTTCGCAGTCCCCCCAGATAAAATCATACCATTTTTCAATAAATCTTCAGCCATTTCAGGTGTTGCCGCACGCATCACTTTCTTTATCAGTTGTACGACCGGCTGCAAAATACGCTGCATAATCGGTGACAAATTTCGTTCAGTTAACTCCAGTATAATTTCAACGCCGTCAGCTATACGTCTTCCTCTAATGGTAAACGTACGAGATTCTCCGGTATGTACCACCGATATCCATTCCCGTTTCAACTGTTCCGCCTGTGTCATTCCGATCATCAAGTGATATTTCGCCTGGACAAACCTGCGGATACCTTCATCAATGGTTTTCCCCCCGAAAGAAATCCCATGTTCTTCAACAACTCCGCCTGCACAATAAATGCCGCAGTCTGTAACATCCTTGCCAATAACAGTGGATAAAACAGCTTCTGGCGTATCAATAATTACACCAGCACCAATAGCCGCCGCAGCGGGTGCTGACAATAAAAATATTTGCTGTGCCCCCGCATGTGCAAGCGCATCCACTAATGCATGTCGAACAACAGAACTGATTTCACAGGGTGTTGCCATCATAACTGTGGGGCGGCTAACGGAATGCCGGATAGCTTTATTAATAAAATAACGAAGCATCTTTTTCGTTATTTCATAATCCACCATAATCCCATTCCTAATAGTCCATTCGATACGGCAATCTCCACTAGAAGAATGACTACGTATAATGGCATCTGTGCCAAACCCCAAGATTTTTCCGCTATTATCTTCTAAAGTTGCACAGCTTGCTTCTTCCAAAATCACCCTTTTATCGGAATAAATACGGATTTGAGAAGACCCCATATCTATTCCTAATTTATCATTAATGCCTGAAAATACTTTCATCCAATACAGCCTTTCCTATTATTGTGACATATATTGTACCATATGTTTAAACCAAGAAGTGAGCTCTTATTCTTCTACATATATTATATAATACATTTTCACAGTAAATCATATCCATTTCACAGTAAATCATATCCATACAAGTATGGCTCGCATGATTCTTATACTCTTGTTTGAATTTATTCTAGATTTATGGTAATATAAACAATTTTTAATTGACTTAGTGTCTTTCGTGTATTAATATATAATATATCTTAAAAAGTGCAGTTTTTATAAAACCAAAAATAAGTTTAAGGGAAATTTCTTATTTGTGGTAATAAAAACTGACGATTAACCTGTTATGCAGGTATTTTACTAAGGAGTGATATTCATGAAGAAAAGTATGAAAGCAATTCTGTCCGCTTCGGTAGCAGCATTATGTGTGTTTGGTGTGGGTTTCTCTGCGAGTGCTTATGAATTGAATGCTGAAGTAAAAGACGTTACTCCGGCACTCAGAGAAGCTTCCACCATCGGTGTATGGCACCATTCAAACCCGGATCTCCAGAATCTGAAAAACAAGGATGCCATTCTTGTTATGACATTTGGTACTACTTTTGCTGATACCCGTGCGAAAACAATTGATGCTGTAGAAGCAGCTATTCAGAAAGCTCATCCTGATATCCCGGTCTTTGAAGCATATACATCTCACATCATTATTGATCGAGTTAAAGCAAAAGAAGGTATCCAGAAGATGACTCCGGAAGAAGCTTTTAGCAAGCTTAAAGCTGAAGGATATACCCGTGTTGCTGTTGTATCTTTGGATGTTATCCCGGGCATGGAATACAGCTATGATTCGATTATCACAAAAATGCAGATGTCTAAATTCAAAGAACTCTCTCTTGCCACCCCACTCATGTATTTCCAGGGTACAGAAGGGGAACCGGATCAGGTTGTTGATTTCCTGAATGCAGTAAAGAGCCAGTTCCCTGTTATGGGAAAAGAAGATGCTACTCTTATTATGGCACATGGTACACCACATCCGGGCAATGCTTACTATTCTGTCATTCAGGATCGTATAGAAAAATTAGGGATGAATAATGTATTTGTTTACTCTGTTGAAGGTCGTCCAAATCTGGATGATGTCATTCCGAAACTAAAAGCAAAAGGGTTTAAGAATGTCACCCTTATGCCAATTATGATGGTCGCCGGTGATCACGCAAACAATGACATGGCAGGCGATGATCCAGATAGCCATAAGAGTATTCTTACAAAAGCAGGATTTAAAGTAAATACTTATATTCACGGTCTTGGGGAAAATGAAAATGTTCGTGCCCTGTACATACAGCGTGCTGATGAGGCCCTTGCTGCATTCAAGAAGTAATTTGTGATAAGATATTAAAGAGAGGAATACTCTTTGATATAAAAATTCCTCCGTCATTTTCGACGGAGGTTTTCTTTTCTATTACAACTAAAGGAGATTATCATGAAGAAGGTCCAAGTTGCTATTCTTGCTGCTGCCATATGCCTTACTGCCGCCGGTTGCGGGAATACGCTACAAAAATCAGCAAATCCTTCCGCCAGTATCTACAACTATAAAGAGCAAAGCATTACCATGCAGTCGCAACCGAAGCGAATTGTTACACTAAGTGCTCCTCTGCTTAATATGGCATATGCGATTGGGGGAACATCATTGGCTCGGCCGACTACTTCCAGTCCCATACCGGATTCTGCAAAAGCTTTACCTGAATTGGGACAAGTTTCTCATATAAATATGGAAAAGCTCGTAGAACTTAATCCTGATCTCGTTCTCGGTGAAAAAGGGCAAAATGGGAAATTAGAATCACTCCTTCAGAGCAATAAAATTCCTTATCTTTTGATCAACTATGATGGAATCAATGACAATATTCCACTTATGAAATTTTTGGGACAAGTGTATGGAAGACCGGAACAAGCCGATAAGATAATTAAGAAATATGAAGCGGATATTCAAAAAGTGGAAAAAGATGCTTCGCAGTATGTACCTGCAAAAATTGCCATACTTAGGGCCACCGGCAAGGCGGTCACGGCGGAAACGCCGAAATCAATCTGTGCGTCCATGGCAGAACGTTTAAAGATGAATAACGTTCTTCTGTCTCATAAAGAAATAAACTTGGATACAAAAACAGTTCCATATTCGCTGGAACAACTTTCCGCAGATGATCCGGAGATTATTTTTGTAGTAACAATGGGTAAGACTGAAGAAATTAACAAAAAAATGGACGAGCAAATGCGTGATAATCCGGCCTGGGCGAATATCCAAGCCGTGAAAAACAATCGAGTTTATTTCCTTCCCTCTGATTTATTTCTTATGAACCCCGGAGTCAACACACCAAAAGCAATGAACCAACTTCTTGATCTGGCATATCACCAATAATTTTCATAAAAAACAGACTTGTAAGAATAGTTGAAAGCACATTCTGCAAGTCTGTTTTTTATTGTATTCAATTTAATACATCCGTTAATCAAGTAATCCATTTATGGAAATACTGGGCCGCCCTCTTCGCATTTCCACATCTGCATCAACTTCAAAAATATCTGCAATTGCATCATGAGTCATTACATCAATAGGAGTTCCTTGTCTTTCTATAATTCCATTTTCGAGCACAAAAATTTCTGAAGAATATCGTACTGCCTGATTAATATCATGAAGAACCATAATGATGGTAATATTTTCTTCCTGATTAAGTTTTGATACCAACTCCAGCACTTCCAACTGATGACAGATATCTAAGTAAGTCGTAGGTTCGTCAAGAATCAAAATTTTCGGTTCTTGTGCAAGTGCCATTGCAATCCAAATCCGCTGACGTTCCCCTCCGGATAGGTTGGCAGCCAATCTATCCTTTAAGTGCAAAGTATTCGTTCTTTGCATCGCGCTTCGAATAACATCTCTATCATGAGTTGATACGCCTGTCCACCAATGTTGATATGGATATCGCCCGCATGAAACCAGCTCTTCAGCAGTCATATCCTTAGGTATCTCATGCACCTGCGGTAAAAATGCTACTTGTCTGGCCATTTCATTGGTATGAAAGCTACTCAACTCTTTTTCCGCTACTTCAACCCGTCCTACATCAGGTTTTAAATTACCTGTCACTATTTTTAAGAGCGTCGACTTTCCACATCCATTTCTCCCCAGAAAAGTGACAATACTCCCCTTTTTTATCTGCCCACTCACCCCTCTAAGAACCCGATTCTTCCCAAAAGCCAAATGGACATCCGATATTTTTATTGCTATATCCCCCATTATGAACTCCTCCTTAACAGATACAGGAAAAACGGAGCTCCTAGAAAGGCCATAATAATCCCTGCAGGAATCTCAACCGGTGAAAAAAGTATTCGCCCTAATGTATCACAGAAAACAAGAACTCCTGCCCCCAGTATAGCGGATCCGGGAATTACATATTTATAATCCGTTCCAACGATGAGACGGACAATGTGGGGAACTACAAGTCCTACAAACCCGATAAGTCCCGCTATACTGACAGCACCTGCCGCTAATAAAGCCGCCACCGCTGTCATAGAAAATCGTACTTTTTCCACCGGCACACCAAGCCCTCTTGCCGTTTCATCTCCAAGACTGAGAATCGTTAGTGCCTTACATCCGGCTAATGCAAAAATGAGCCCTAAAACCGTATATGGGAAAAGCGCCTCTACTTGAGGCCAGCTCCTTGCCGAAAGTCCGCCAACCATCCACAAAAGAGCTCCCTGCACTTTATCAGAGTAGAAAACCAAAAGTGCAGAAATGCCGCTTCCCCAAAATGCGCTGACTGCTACACCGGCCAATATAATACGTGTCGGCCTGATCCCATTTTTCCACGCCAATGAATATACAGCACATGCGGACAACATAGCACCGATAAAAGCCACTGGAGTAAGCAACAGAGATGCTTCCGGCATAAAAATCAGCATGATAACTCCTGCTAAACCGGCTCCGCTGGATACACCTACAATGCCCGGATCTGCTAAAGGATTTTTCATAACTGCCTGAAGAATAGCACCGGAAACCGCCAAATTTCCTCCCACTAATGCACCAACTATATTTCTTGGAAAACGGATATTCCAAATAACCATTTCATCCGTTGTACTGACATTCCCTATCAATGTATGTAAAATCGTTTGAAATGAAATATTCGCTGATCCAAACAAAAGACTTCCCACCATTGCAAAACAAGTAAAGCAAAAAAATACCCCTAACATGATAAGCCGTAGTGTCTTAGTTTTACCTGTATCCGATTCTTTACCCAACAGTTCCTCCTACAAAGTCATGCAATATAACCATAAACAAAAAGCAATAAAAACCAACCTGTATATCATCATATTATTACTTCTGTTCACTCTGTCAAGATTTTATTAATACAACAAAACATCATTTTCTTCCCTGTACATAAAGCATGTGATCTCTTTGTACAAGGTTAAACATTAATGCATTGATAACAGAAGCAACAATGGAGCTGCCGCCTTTTGTTCCTCTTACTGTAATGAATGGACAAGGAGCTTTTCTAACAAGTTGTTCCTTGGAATCCGCTGCGCCGACAAATCCAACAGGAATACCAATAATCAATGCCGGTTTAATTCCGTCTTCCTCTACCATGCGAATAGCTTCATACAGAGCCGTCGGTGCATTCCCCACTCCGATAATTGAGCCGTTTAGATCTGCTCCAAAAGAATTCATTGCAGCCATGGAGCGGGCTATATTTTTTTCTTTGGCAATTTTTGCGATTTCCGGATCGGATACGCGGCAAAACACCTCTCCCCCCAGGACAGACAAAGCATTTTTATTAATGCCCGCTTTTACCATATTTACATCGGTGTATATATTACATCCCTTCGCAAGAGCATCAATTCCCGCCGCGACAGCCCCCTTGCTGGTCGCAATCAGATGACCATAGTCCACATCACCGGACGCATGAATCATACGTGAATAAACGGTAATTTCTTCTGAGGTTAACTCTATATCACTGATAAAAGGATCGATCAGATCCATGCTCTTTTCTTCAATGGCTCTTGGGTTCTTAATGAAATCCATAATATTCCTCCATATAATCTAAAATATCCTGCTGTGTCGAGAATACAGGAAAACCCGATAAATCAGCTGCAGGCTTATCGATAATGATTACAGATATTCCTGCATCCATCGCCGCCCTAAGCTTTGTGTCACTACCGCCAATAAGCCCGCTGTTCTTAGTAACCATTACATCAGCCTTGTAATCACGAATCATTGCCAAATTCATTTCATAAGAGAATGGCCCCTGTATTGCTAAGATGTGCTTGGCTTTCATCCCCAGATCCTCACACAATTTAATAACTCCTGATACAGGAAGCACCCTTGCCCATATTTTCTTTCCCTTCAATGCCTCCGAATGGACAAATGCTGACAAAGTCTTAGATCCTGTTGTCAAAAGAACACTTTTCCCCAGTTTTCCTGCCATGCCTGCTGCTTCAAACTCATCCTTGGCATGATAAAGTTTATCATAATAGGGAAGCGAAATCTCAGGACGTTCAAACCGTACATAGTCAATACCAGCCTCCTTGCATGCACTCCGTGCTGTTTCAGACACAATCGCCGCATAGGGATGGCTGGCATCAAGAATCAAGATTATATGCTTCTCCTTAATAATTCGTACCATGTCCTCTTGTTTGAACCGCCCTACTTCAACATCAATCCCTTTGTGGGCAGCTAATACCTTACCATATTGGCTTACTACAGTCATAAGAATTTCCTGCCGCTTTTCCGGGGATTTATTTATTTCCCGGTCTGCCAGTTTCGCTCCTATCTCACGGCCGTCCTGCGTTCCCGAAATAATCCAGATCAAAGCTTATACCCCCTTGGAGTGATGATATGTCCATCAGCAATATAAGAGTTACTATTCCCGATAATAACAGTTGACTGCATATCTACATCTTCTTCAGGCAATTTCTCCAAAGTACTGATTGTCCAATTCATTCCCGGACGCCCTGCTTTTCTCACAATCCCTACCGGAGTCCCAGGTTTCCTGAATTGCAGGACTATATTTCGAATCTGATCTAAATAGGTCGTACGGCCACGGCTCTTAGGATTGTAAATGGCAATAACAAAATCTCCTTCTGCTGCCAGGCTTGCCCGTTTCTGTATTTGTTCCCAAGGCGTCATCAGATCGCTTAAACTGATTACCGCATAGTCGTGCATCAACGGAGCTCCCAAAGCTGCAGCAGCTGTATTGGCAGCTGTCAACCCCGGAATAATTTCACACTTCGGACGTTTTTCTTCAGGAATTTTTTGAATAAGTTCAAGTACAAGTCCAGCCATGCCGTAAACGCCCGGGTCTCCAGAAGAAATAACCGCAACTTTATGCCCTTCCACAGCTAAATCAACTGCTTTCTGGCATCGATCCACTTCCTGCCGCATCCCATTTCCTACAATTTCTTTGTCGGCAATCCTGTCTTTAATGAGGGCAATATATGTATTGTACCCTACAATAATATCGGATTCCTGAATAGCATTTATCGCTTTTTCTGTCATTTCCGCTTCATGTCCAGGCCCAATTCCAACTACACGGACAATCCCACCGCAATAGCAATTGTCACACTGGCAAATTTTGTTTTCGGAAGAAGCGTCTTCCCCCCCATGGACTCTCTTAATGCTGCTGACTGACATACGTTTCCTACTCCAATCGTTTTTTCTACAAACTTTGATATCTCAATATGATTTTCTGCTTCCGTTTCTCTTAGCTCTTCAACTGTATAAAAGTGAATCGGCCTATCTATGTGTTTCGCAAAATCCAGTAATCCTTTTTCATCGGCTTTAAGACTCACGCTGGACAATGAAGCCACTTGATATGTATAAACATTTATCTTTTCTAAGGCTGCATAAAAGGCCTTTTTAATGAATGCTTCCGAAGTTCCCCGTTTACATCCTATACCAACATATAAGTTTTTAGGCCGTAAGCACACATAAGGCTTAGAACATTTTACATTTCTTTCCGTGATAATTACACAGGCATCAAACTCATTTTCATTTATCAGATCACTGCTGGCACAAGATATACCTATATCAAGAAGCCTTTTTCGTATAGATTTAGCCCCCTCCACCTGATAATCCAGAAACCAGGAAAATCTTTTCCCGGCAGCTATAACGCTGTTAACGGGTTTCAATGTATCCAGCGGTTCAACGCGCATCATGAGCTCTCTGGCTATATCATCAGGCGCTCTTTTTTCATGCACATCCGTTGCCGTAGTGATGACAGGGGCAGCACCAATTGCTGCCGCGACTTCCCGCGTCAACTTATTGGCTCCCCCCAAATGTCCGGATAATAAGGAGATACAATGCTTACCACATTCATCCATACAAAGCACGGCCGGATCACTTGCCTTACTCACCACATAGGCTGCGATAGAACGTACCACAATCCCGGCTGCCATGATATAAATCAGGCCATCATACCTTCCAAAAATTTCAGAAGTCAATGCTGCCGTTTTCTTAAAATAATTGGCTTCCGCACCGCTTGCACATTCCTGATGCTCATATAATGTGATATCTCCCTTTAGAGTTGCTTTTAATCTAAGGCCTAGCCGCGCCCCCTCTGCAGATACGGAAATGATCGCATACCTCATTTTTTATCGGTTCCCTGACGGAACATAGTCGTAAAGCTGCTGTCATATAATTTGGATAACTCATAATCTGTATCCAGTACACGGCCAACGACAATCATTGCCTGCCGTACTACACCTTCCGCATGGATTACATCAGCAATCGTATCAATTGTTCCACGAAGAATCTTCTGATCCGGCCAAGTAGCGCGAACCACGATCGCCACCGGTGTATCTCCGGGATATCCGCCATCCTTCAGCTGCGACATAACTGTATTAATTCCCTGGATAGACAGGAAAATACACATCGTTGCCTGATGCTGTGCCAGCATAGAGAGTTTTTCCTTTTCAGGCATAGGCGTACGGCCTTCCATACGCGTAATAATAATTGTCTGGGAAACATTCGGGAGCGTATATTCCTGTTTGAGAGCTGCCGCTGTTGCCAAAAAGGAACTCACCCCGGGGACCACTTCCATCTGTTCTTCTGCCACGCCTGCCGCACGCAACCCATCCATTTGTTCCTGAATAGCACCATAAATAGCAGGATCCCCCGTATGTACACGTGCTACCGTTTTCCCTTTATGCATCGATTCTAATTCCACCTTAAGCACTTCATCTAAATTCATAGTGGCGCTGTTATAAACGGGAACATCCTTCTTTCCGTATTTCAATATTTCCGGATTAACAAGAGAACCTGCATAAATAATTACATCAGCCTCTGCAATAATCCGCTGACCTTTTATTGTAATTAATTCAGGATCTCCGGGACCTGCTCCGATAAAATAAATTTTTGCCATATTAAACCTCCTCTTTTTTTATAGCAGTAAAAATAAATATTGGACTCATCGGATTGAATAAATGATATCTGCCAAGCTTTCTTAAACGGTTAATCTGCATTTGAAAACCGTCAAACGTAAACGGTCTGTCCTTGAACTCATTCACCACTTCACCCGTCGTCTCTGCAGTAACTGAAGTCAGAACGATTCGTCCGTCCGGTCGCAAAATATTAGTTGCCTTATTTAAAATTTCATGCATATTTCCACCGGAACCACCGATAATTACTACATCCGTCATAGGAAGTTCCGCCATTGCCTCCGGCGCGCTTCCTAAAACAGGATAGATATTCCTACAACCGAACTTCTCTGCATTCTGTTTAATTAAATCAATCCCTTCCGGATTCATTTCTATGGCATATACAATCCCCTTATTTGCACAAAGAGCTGCTTCAACGGTAATCGATCCAGTTCCTGCACCGATATCAACCACTGTATCTTCAGGGGCAATCCGTGCCTTAACCATAATCATCGCGCGAACTTCCGCCTTTGTCATCGGCACCTTTCCCCTTATAAATTCCTCATCATTAATTCCAAATGTGTACATTATCCCATCACCACCAATACAGATTCACCAAAACCGTCCAACATCGTGATCTCTTTCAGCATACCGGTGTTTATATGCTGATTTTCATATGAAATATGTTCGCAAGCAGCGGCCCGAGTTTCTTTTGGCCATCCTTTTTTTATTAAATATTTGGCGATATATGACGGATTATGTTCATGATCTGTCAAGAAAGCCATTTTCTTCCCTTTTTCATACCTCAGCTGCTCATCATCAGGGATACGCCCATGAAATGACAGCCATAATGCCCCCTGCCAGGGTTCAGTAATAAGTGCAAATGCAGACTGCACCGATGAAATTCCCGGAATCACTTCTATAGGATTTCCTGCAAACCGTTTTTTTAACCAAGGTAATAAACTATAATATCCCGGATCTCCGCTCACCATGACAACTACATCATCTTTTTTTAGTGCGGATTCCATCCAATCGGCAAGCAAAGAAAGTTTTCCTGTGATAGGATATATTTCCTGCCCCGCATGACCATAATCAGACAAGGCACGATGTCCACCGACCAAGTAGCGGGCCTTTTCAATTACGGACAACGCCTTCGGCAGGATATACTCTTTACTTCCCGGTCCTATCCCCGCTACTATTAATGTATGTTCCATTTTTCCTCTTCCAAAATCTCTTTTGCCCGACTGCTTACAGCCTGAACAGTGCCATCCAACCCCGCAAAAACGATCCCTACCCTGGCCTTGCCAAAAATATACCTTTCCGCACGAACCTGTGCTCGTTCCGCCATCTGCCCATAAATCATGTCATAGCCTTCTCGGGCAATAATAAGCGCCGCACCATCTGTAGTATTGCATTCCATAATTTCACGAACTATGGCAGGAGCAGCTCCGTTCATCGCCGCATAAGCTGCCATCGTTTCCATCCGTCCGTCGCTGTTCCGGTTATATGTATGAAAGCTTCCGGACGCCACTTTAACCAATTTCCCCATATGCCCTATAAGAAGCATCTTTTCAAAACCTTTAGCTACACATTGTTCCATCATATAGCCGATATAATTACTTGTCTCTATAATCGATTCTTTAGGTATTCCCATAATTTGTGCTGCATGCTCACCAATTCGTCCGGGACATAAAGTCGCCGTACGGATCCCGCTGGCCCAGACTACAGGAACCTGGGGGGCCAACGACCTTTTATATGCATCTTCACTCATCGGTTTAACGATTCCCGTAGTTCCTAAAACAGAAATTCCGCCAACCACTCCAAGTGCGGGATTCAGGGTCTGTTTTGCTAACTCTTCCCCCTTAGGAATGCTAATTGTCACGATACAGCCATGAGCCGGGGCAATCAATTCCTCATACACGTATCTAAGCATAATTTGCGGTCCCGGATTAATAGCAGGGCGACCAACCTGCACTTGCAGCCCCGGACGAGTAACTGTGCCTACACCTTTGCCGGCTCGCAGTTCCATTCCTGACTTATCAGTCAACTCCACTGTCACCACAATCGGAGTTCCATTCGTACAGTCCAAATCATCGCCAGCATCTTTCAATACAGTTGCTGTCCCGATGTTATTTTCAGCGGATGCGCTTTGCACCGGCAGTGTAATTTCTGTACGCTGTGGCGATAAAACCGTTACCTGTTTGGGAAATTCTCCTTTAATGGCAAGAACTGCAGCCTTCATTGCAACAGTTGCTGTTGCACCGGTTGTATACCCCTCCCGCAATACCTTCCCCATCATTTCCTCTGTATTCATAAATATATAGAATGTCCCTTCATCTATAATTTACAAACTGCAGATCTACAGGAATATCTTCTTGTTTTAAAAATGCAATGCAAGCCTGCAAATCATCCTTATCTCTACCACTTATACGAAGCTCATCCCCGTTGATTTTAGCCATCACTTTGATTTTCGATCCTTTAATCCGTTTTACAATATCTTTTGCCAAATCTGAAGAAATACCGTTCTTTAATTCAAGCATCTGCCTTACGGTACCACCCGCAGCAGATTCCTTTTTCTTTTCTTCTATATTTTTCAAAGAAATACCTCGCTTTACCAACTTCCCATTAACGATTTCACGAACAAGACGCAGCTTAAAATCATCATCCCCTATGAGGGTAATTAAACTGCCATCAAAAGATACCGAACTCTTACTTCCTTTGAAATCATAACGCGTACCAATTTCCTTAGAGGCCTGATTCACCGCATTTGCGGCTTCCTGTAAATCAGTACGGCATACCACATCAAAAGAATAATCTTTAGCCATAATTGTCTCCTTGATAAATCATTAACATGCCATAATAATAAAAAGAATAAATTACTAATTATCTTACCATACCACAAAGAATTATATTTTAAAAGAAAGAATGTTTTAACACTTTTAGTATATCACATTTACATTATTCAATATACGTTTTCCCTATTTAAATGATAAATGCTTTCATCTGGAAATCATATCCTCGGTACAGTATAATAAAATAAAGTATTTTATTATATAATTTTATTCCAATAAGGAAAGGAAGGTATTTAAGATGCCACTTGTAGGAACTACTGAAATGTTTAAAAAAGCATATGATGGTCATTATGCAATTGGCGCATTCAATGTCAATAATATGGAAATCATTCAAGGAATTATGGCAGCCGCAAAAGAAAAACAATCTCCTGTTATTCTCCAAGCATCAGAAGGTGCTCGAAATTATGCAGGTCAAGAGTATATTGTCGGGCTTATCAAAATTGCTCTTCAGGACTACCCTGAAATTCCCACCGCGCTCCACCTTGATCACGGTTCCTCTTTTGAGATTTGCAAAGCCTGTATTGATGGCGGATTTACTTCTGTTATGTACGACGGCTCTAAACACTCTTTTGAAGAAAATGTACGTATTACAAAAGAAGTCGTAGCTTATGCCCATAATAAAGGCGTCGTAGTAGAAGCTGAGCTGGGACGTTTAGCCGGTGTAGAAGATCTGGTCAGTGTTGACGCCAAAGATGCTATTTTTACCGATCCCGATCAAGCGGCGGAATTTGTTGAACTGACAGGTTGCGACTCACTCGCTATCGCTATCGGCACAAGCCATGGCGCTTATAAATATAGTGGAGAACCTTATCTTGATTATGAACGTCTTGAAAAAGTCGGCCAACTGCTCCCTGATTATCCGATCGTTCTCCACGGCGCCTCTACGGTTATCCCTGAATTCGTAGAAAAATGTAATCAATTTGGAGGAAAAGTCTTAGGTGCCAAAGGTGTACCAGAGGAGATGCTCCGTAAGGCTGCCCGGATGGCCGTCTGTAAAATTAATATTGATACAGATATCCGCCTTGCTATGACAGCCGCCATTCGAGAAAGCATATTTAAAAATCCGGAAAATTTTGACCCCCGCGGATACCTGAAACCGGCAAGAGAGGCTGTAAGGCAAATGGTCATGCATAAAATCGAAGCTGTTGTGGGTTCGGCTAATACCATTTAATATCTTCATTCTAAACTAAAACTGCCACTGGATACATCACGTCAATCCAATGGCAGTTTTAGTTTAGTTGAAATCATGTCTAAAATATAAAAAGACAAGTTCAAACAACTCGTCTTCTTATATTCATCTCTTATGCTTTTTTAGCAGTTTCGCAAATTACAGTAAAACCAGCGGGATCACTGATAGCCAATTCAGACAACATCTTACGATTTACTTCGATACCAGCCTTTGTCAAACCTGCAATCAATCTGCTGTAAGTCAGCCCATTCATACGAGCTGCCGCATTTATACGGACAATCCAAAGCTTACGGAACTCTCTCTTCTTCGCTCTACGGTCTCTTCTTGCATAGTAGAGAGCCTTCATTACCAATTCATTCGCTTTTTTGAATTGGGCATGGCGGGCACCTCTGTATCCCTTCGCCATTTTTAAAATTTTTTTATGCCTTGCGTGTGCGGTTACACCAACCTTAACTCTTGCCATTCTCTAAATCCTCCCTATTATCCGTTCGGCAGCAATCTTGCTACGCGTTTGTAATCAGATTTGGAAACCAGTGCTGCTTTTCTAAAATTTCTCTTTCTCTTTGGAGATTTTTTTTCGAGAATGTGGCTTTTAAAAGCCTTATTTCTCTTAAACTGGCCGGAGCCGGTTTCGGTAAAGCGTTTTGCCGCAGCGCGGCGGGTTTTCATTTTCGGCATTTTCATTTCTCCTTTATTATGCTTTCGGACCAACAACCATAGTCATGTTACGTCCTTCCAATTTCGGTGGCTTTTCACGAACAATAGAATCACCAAGTTCTTTTGCAAATCTTTCAAGAACTTCTCCACCAAGCTCCGGATGAGTCATTTCCCTGCCACGGAACATAATTGTAACTTTGACTTTATTCCCATCTGCTAAAAAACGCTGTGCATTTTTCAACTTGACATAGAAATCATGGTCTTCTATATTGGGGCGAAGTTTGACTTCCTTAAGTTGGAATACCTTCTGTTTCTTCTTCGCTTCTTTATCTCGTTTCTGCTGCTCATATCTGTATTTTCCGTAGTTCATGATACGGCATACCGGCGGTTTCCCGTTCGGTGCAACTTCTACAAGATCAAGACCTTTTTCCTCCGACAAACGGATGGCTTCATGGAGCATCATAACTCCCAACTGTTCGTTTGTATCGCTGACTACCCGTACCTCTCTGGCACGAATTTCCTCATTGATACTGAGTTCCTTTCCTATTCTTTTCACCTCCGAAAAAGAAATTCATTGCAAGTAAAAAGCGGACAGCATATACTATCCGCTTCCGAATTCATACATGAACCTTAGTAGCTTTCGCCATGTAAGGTGAGAAGCGGATGACTTCTGCTTGCAATCAGTTACTCGTATATAATAAGTGATTCCACAAATAATGTCAAGCAAAGAATGGAAACTTATTCCGGCAAATCGTCACGAAGGACACGATGCGCCATTCCTACAGCAACCTCATTAAACCGGAGAACGCCAACCCCCACATAAACTGCGACACATAAATGTTCATGCCACCGGGCTACACCGATTTTTCCGCCTACATTCATTCCCAATGACTTTAATTTTATCTGTTCGATAGCGGATTCCACCGCTCCCAAAACAGAGCCGTCACCTACATGGGTATCACTGATGACATGTTGACGTTGGGCAGCAACGATAGCCGATTCATAAATCTTAGGCAGAATATCTAAAAACTTTCCACCAAAATTAACCGCTACCGCGCGAATTTCCAGTTTGGCCAATTCCTCCCGAAGGATACTTTCTTCCGCCCTCGTTTCAGAAAGTGCCATACGCAGCGCCGCCCGGCCAACATCACCACTTTGATATTCTTTATCCATATCAATATGACCTATCCCTAATCTCACGAATCAGATTGGAAACAAATACAGCCACTGGTAGAGAGCCTTCATCACCATTTTTACGGCTTCGAACCGAAACAGTATGTCCATTCATTTCCTTATCACCTACAACAAGCGTATAAGGAACCTTTTCCATCTGTGCCTTACGGATCTTATATCCTAAAGTATCATTTCCCTCTTCAATTTCTACACGTACATTGGATGCAGAAAGTGCGTCTGCCACAGATCTTGCATAATTCATATGTTTTTCTGTAACGGGAACCACTTTGACCTGAACTGGCGCAATCCAACTCGGGAATGCTCCGGCAAAGTGTTCAATCAAGATACCAATGAACCGTTCCAGGGAACCATATCCTGCTCTGTGCAGCATAACAGCTCTATGCTTTTCTCCATCTTCCCCCACATAGTTTACATCAAAGCGTTCCGGCAGCTGCATATCCATTTGAATAGTGCCGCACTGCCATGTACGCCCAAGGCAGTCTTTGATGTGAAAATCCAGTTTAGGACCATAAAATGCGCCATCACCTTCATTAATAACATAAGGAACACCGGCCGCTTCAACAGCATCCCGTAATGCATTTGTAGAAATTTCCCACAGCTCCTCAGCGCCCATGGAATTCTCAGGACGCGTGGACAGCTCCACATGATATTCAAGTCCAAAAACACTGTATAATTTCCTATACATTTCCATAGTCTTAATTACTTCATCTTTCATCTGATCCTGCGTCATGAATATATGAGCATCATCCTGTGTGAACACACGGACACGGAATAATCCATGAAGCGCACCATGAAGTTCATGGCGGTGTACAATCCCAAATTCACCCACGCGTTTTGGTAATTCCCTATAAGAGTGCTGGTTTGTTTTATAGTATAAAATCCCGCCAGGACAGTTCATTGGTTTTACAGCATAATCTTCTTCATCAATCTGGGTAAAGTACATGTTTTCTTTATAATGATCCCAGTGACCGGACTGTAGCCACAACTTTTTAGAAAGGATAATTGGTGTCATAATTTCTTCATAGCCAAATTCGCGGAACAATTCCCGCTCATAAGCTATAAGTTCATTGCGAATAACCATTCCTTTCGGATGGAAAAACGGGAATCCCGGTCCCTCTTCATGGAAAGAGAATAGATTTAATTGTTTCCCCAATTTTCTGTGGTCACGCTTTTCCGCTTCAGCACGGACAAAGAGAAATCGATCCAGCTCCTCTTTATCAAAGAATGCGGTTGCATAAATACGCTGGAGCATTTTATTGTGTTCATCACCACGCCAATAAGCACCGGCCACTGTCATCAGCTTAAATACTTTTAATTTGCCTGTCGAACGAACATGGGGACCTCTGCATAAATCGGTAAAATCCCCTTGTGTATAAGTCGATATGATCGCATCTTCCGGAAGATCCTGTATTAAGATAACCTTATAATCCTGGTTTCTGCTCCTGAAAAATTCTAATGCCTCATTTCTACTCAAAATCTTTTTTTCAATAGGCAGATTTGCTTTAGCAATTTTAGCCATCTCTTTTTCAATAGCAGCAAAATCTTCCTGACTAAAAACATGGTCAGATTCTAAATCATAATAGAACCCATCATCAATTGCCGGTCCAATTGCAAATTTCGTTCCAGGATACAAATGCTGAATCGCCTGTGCCATTACATGAGCGGCTGTATGCCGAAGTGTAAAAAGCCCCTCCTTATCTGCTTTGGTAAAGAATTCAACCTGCGTTCCATCAGTAATATTATTCCGGATATCAGTTAATTCTCCATCTACTTTAGCTACCAATACATCTTTAGCAAGACTATTGGAAATTTTTTTCGCAGCTTCAAACAGTGTCACTTCATTTTCAAAGTGTAGTTCCTTCCCATCTTTCAACCGAATTGTTATCATAATCTTTCCTCTCTTCTTTCCGGAAATACCTCCCATATATTAGAGAAAAATTTCCTAAAAATAAAAAACTTCCATCCACAAGGGACGAAAGTTTAATTCCGTGGTTCCACCCAAATTAGAGCTAGTACTCCGCTTAAATAACTTATAACGCAGTCAACCGTGAAAACATACTTAATTCTGTTTCCCTGTTTAAGAGTGGTAATATAACCATGACAATATCCGCTTACACCAGCCGCAGACTCTCTATGCATGTACAATGGAAATATCATGTCTCTGTCATCACATTATGAGTATAATATTACACTCTTTTTATTTTATGTCAAGAATCTATTTCAAAAATCCCCCTTATAATAAAGAAAAATTTCATACCTCTTCAAAATAAACAACAGATTCTGTATTTCGCAAATCATTTTTAAACGCCCTTTTCTGTCCATAGTGAGGCAACCGTAGAGACATTGCGGCCGCCGGAATATGCAATCCCAACTTATCTTTTCTGAAGTCAAATTCTAATAAATCAACTTTTTGCCTGCGGAGTGATTCCATAAAAGGACGGATACTTTCTGAATCTTTAAATTCCATATATAAATCTATCCTCTTGGAATTTTTATGTAATTTTTTATCAAGAGGCGCCAATACACGAAATATAAACAGAATAAAAATAACTGCCAAAAGAGTACCTTCAGCAAATCCAATTCCGGCGGCCAGTCCCACTCCCGCACATGCCCAAAGTCCTGCAGCAGTAGTAAGACCCTTCACCTCACTTCGTCCGTTCATCATAATCGTACCCACTCCAAGAAAACCGATTCCACTGATTACTTGAGCACCAAGACGAGTGATATCTGTATTCATATTTGGGAATTCTCTAAATACATATTCATTTACGATCATTGCCATAGCCGCGTCAATACACACCAACGCATGTGTTTTTATCCCTGCGCCTTTATTTTTGTACTCCCTGTCTAACCCGATAATCACCCCTACAAAAGTCGCCAAAGCAAGCCGAAGACAGATTCCCGTCACGTTCCACTCTTTAACAAGATTCATTACTGTATCAAACATATCTATCACTTCCCGTCCGCCTTATATGTAAGAAATATTGAAAATCATTTTTTAACATAAGCAAGGTCTCTCGCCTTATAAAAAATGATTTTCAAGTCTTGCTGCAAACTATATTTTAATTTTGGTTCTTTATGAACTCCATTATCGCTTTTTTCTTTTCTTCTAAAAGCAGCTTATCCCCTCTTGTTTCCATATTAAACCTAATCAGGGGCTCCGTATTGGAAGCGCGCAAATTAAACCGCCACTCCCCGAAATCCATCCCCAGTCCATCTATATGCTGAATTTCTTTCGCATCTTTCGCATATTCCTTTTCAACAGCCTGCATCACTCTATCAACATGACTTGCCGGCAGATTAATTTCCCCACTGCATGGAAATTCTTTTTCCAAATCGGAAACAAGCTCATAAAGAGATTCATTTGTTTCACTAATAATTTGCGCTACAATCAGCCAAGGAATCATCCCGCTGTCACAATAGGAAAAATCTCTGAAAAAATGGTGGGCGCTATTTTCTGCACCATAAATACCGCCAACTTTACGCATAGTTTCTTTCATAAATGCATGTCCACCTTTTGATTCTACAGAGATTCCCCCCAGCTCCTTACAAACTTTCTGTACACACCAATATACGCGTGGATCGTGGATAATAGTTTCTCCTTTATACCGATTCAGGAAATATCGAGAAAGTAAAGCCACCATATAATAGCCTTCTACAAAATTCCCCTTATGATCTATGAAAAAACACCGGTCGAAGTCACCATCCCAGGCTACACCCATATCGGCACCATCCAACAAGACCTGATTTATCAAAGGTCGTCTGCATTCCTCCAGCATAGGATTAGGTACACCATGAGGGAATGTTGCATTTGGTTTCATATACTGTTCCGTAAAATGAAACGGTAAATACTTCTTTAAATTTTCGAAGCAAATATTGGCACAGCCATTTCCTGCATTGACAACAATTTTTAACGGCTTCATTTTAGAAATATCCACAAAAGATAAAAGGCTCTGAATGTAATCTTCTATAATTTCTTTTGTATAAACATGTCCTTTTTCAGCACAATTTTCAAACTCACTTGAAAAAGCAACTCTTTCAATATCCTTAAGACCGGTATCTGCGCTGACAGGTATTCCTTTTTCCCGAACGATTTTAATTCCATTGTTATTTGCCGGATTATGGCTGGCAGTAATCATAAACCCGCCATCCAACCCATAATAAAAGGTGGTGAAGTACATCATCTCCGTCCCACAGAGACCGATGTTATATACATCAACACCAGCATCATTCATTCCTTGAATTACAGCATCAGCAATCGATAGGGAACTAGGCCGGATATCATATCCCACGCTTATCTTCTTAGGATGGTATAATTGTGCATATGCACGAGCCACACGATAAGCCAATTCCTCATTCACTTCCGTAGGTACGATCCCACGTATATCATAAGCCTTAAATCCGGAATGGCGCATTTTTGAAAAATCTCTCATTATACATCCTCCTTCTCTTTCTCTATTCTTTTCAGCATCTGGGCGTATCCATCGGCGCCATAAGCAAGCGACCTTTTTACGCGGCTGATTGTTGCCGTGGATGCTCCAGTTGCTTCTTCAATCTTGTCATATTTTTCTCCATGCCTAAGCATACGGGCCACTTCAAGCCGTTGTGACATATCATGCAGTTCATTAATTGTACAGAGGTCCTCAAAAAATTCATAGCACTCTTCCCTGGTTTCCAATTTCAAAATAATATCAAACAAATTATCTGTCAGTGGATTTACCAAACGCTGATTTACACTCATCACAATCTCCTTAATACACTTTTGATAAATATTCGCTCCCTTAATAATTAAAGATCTTTCTCACTTTAATGCATTATAGCATTTATGTGATACCACAAGCAAAATATTCCTATATTTTATAATATCGGTAAGTTAGTATTGACATTTTCAGATATAGAGCGTAATATATTCCCATCTTAATCCTTATGCAACGCATAACGGCAAACTTCAGAAAATTCATCATGAGTAGCGGAGGGACTGGCCCGGTGAAACTACGACAACCTTTCCAATGGAAAACGGTGCCAAATCCAGCGGGTATTCTGCTCGAAAGATGATATGATTTATTACTTTCATCTTTTGATGAAAGTTTTTTATTATAAAGGAGCATTATATGATTGAATTAAAGCACATAAACAAAATCTATAACGGCTTTAATGCATTAAATGATATCAGTCTCACTATCAAGGATGGTGAAATCTGCGGCATCATCGGACAATCAGGCGCTGGGAAATCTACGCTCGTCCGCTGCATAAACATGCTGGAACCGCCAACTTCAGGAGATGTTATCGTGAACGGAAGAAATATGGTCACCCTTTCAAAAAGAGAACTCCGTGAAGAACGAAAAAAAATCGGCATGATTTTTCAGCATTTTAATCTCCTGTCCAGCCGTACTGTATATGAAAATGTGGCATTCCCTCTCGAATTATCAAATGTACCTCAAGGAGAACAAAAAGAACGCATTAATGATATCTTAGAATTAGTCGGACTAGCAGACTACAGAAATAAATATCCCGCACAGCTTTCCGGCGGACAAAAACAACGCGTCGGCATTGCCCGCGCCATTGTCTCCAACCCATCCGTCCTTCTGTCTGATGAAGCAACAAGTGCCTTGGACCCGGAAACAGTAAAATCCATTCTCCAATTGCTGAAAGATATTAATAAAAAACTGGGAATTACCATCGTTATGATTACACACCAAATGGAAGTCATAAAAGAAATTGCCCAGCATGTAGCTGTTATTGAACACGGGAAAATTATTGAAGAAGGTTCTGTCATTAACCTTTTCACAAATCCTCAAACAGAAACACTGAAAAAATTTGTCGGTTCCGTCATGTCTTCTGAACTGCCCGCACAGCTTTCCCACATGAATATACATCCTACAAAAGAACATGAATCTGATAATATACTTATTTCACTCTCGTTCCGTGGTGATGTAACTAATGAACCGATTATTGCCCAATTGATAAAAAAGTATAATCTTAACGTAAGTATTCTTTACGGCTCCATCGACTACATCCAAGATATTTCTTTTGGCCGCCTGCTCATTATGATTAGTGGGCATTTGGAAGATCTTACAGACGCGCTTACACATTTAAACGCTTTACCAATTACAAGTGAGGTGATCGGATATGTCTCCCGTAATAACTAATTTACTTTTAAAAAGTCTGGCTGAAACCCTTTATATGCTTTCCATTTCTGCCTTTATCGCGGCAGCCGCAGGCATACCCCTAGGAATACTTCTCGTTGTTACAGAGAAAAATGGAATACTTTCCTGCCCGATTATTAATAAGCCACTGGCTTTTATCGTTAATGTTATTCGTTCCATTCCCTTTATTATTCTCATGGTAGCAATTATCCCTCTTACCAGATTAATTGCGGGTACCTCTATTGGTACCACCGCTGCCATCGTTCCGCTAACCTTAGCAGCAATCCCTTATACCGCCCGCATGGTTGAAACTTCTATCCGTGAAATTCCGTCGGGCCTTATTGAAGCTGCCGAATCCATGGGCGCTTCTCCATTCCAAATTATCCGCAAAGTTTTAATTCCCGAAGCACTTCCTTCTGTCATTCAAAACATGACCGTTGTTATAGTCTCCCTCATCGGATCCTCCGCTATGGCAGGAACCATTGGCGGAGGCGGCCTCGGTGACCTTGCCATCCGTTACGGATACCAGCGCTTCCAGGCGGATGTCATGATTGCCACAATTATTGTCTTAGTCATTATTGTCCAGTTTATGCAGTTCACCGGTAACCTTTTGTCAAAGAGGGCAAACAAGAAATGAAACGACCATATAGGCTTTATTTGACAGTGATTTCATTCCCATATTTAGAAGTAAACATTACATAATATTTACACACGCAAAAAATCTCCTTCGATTTATTCATTGCAGTTTTCGTACCGCAATTTTACATCAATCGTAAGGAGATTTTTCTTGCTTGTAAAATCTTGCTGATGAATATTTACTCTCCTCTGTCTATATAAAAGAATATCTTTTTTACAAAAGCCTTTCTTCGTTATTCATTATGAATAATTCTGTTCTTATTCCAGCAATGCATTTTTTGCCAATTGATCAGCCATTTCGTTGTACATGACGCCTGTATGGCTTGCCACCTTATGAAAATGAACCGTCAGCTGTCCTTTTATTAATTCATAATACTCCCGCAGCGCTTTTGTTCCCCGTTTATTCGCTTTCCACTCTCCGGTACACCATTTCTCTATACCGACATAGTCATAATATAAATTTATCTCCGAGATCCCTTTTTCCAAACATTTTCCCATCGCAAACACTGCACCATGTATTTCTCCCGCCACATTCCGCATCTGCGCTTCTTCTGCATCAATAATTTTCTCTGCATAAGTTTCAACAGTTCCATGGTGGATAAAGACAACCCCAAACGAAAAGGTATCGGGAATTGTCGGAATATAAGAACCGTCTACATATACTGCCACTCTTAATTCGTCTTTCAAGGCTTTCACCTTTTTATCAGCAACATCCCCCAAGAATTCCATTGCTTCTTCTTTTGTAAAAAAGCCTTTGTAGGACGCACCGGGATATCCAATAACCTGCAATTTACAGTCATCCCAACTTGTAAACAAACCGGTTTTCCTGCCGGATTTCACAGCATACCATAATTTTTTTTTCACAAAAACGCTCCTTTATTATTCATATCCATAGACTGCCTGTGGTAGTATAATAAAAACTGAATTTATTAGAGGATCATTATGTTAAAATTCAATTTATTACACACTTTCCCTGCTTTTACCATCAAAAACTATCGGACTTTTTTCCTTTCCCAATGGGTTGCTCTCATGGGGCTTTGGATGCAGCTTACTGCACAGCAGTGGCTTGTTTATGAAATTACTGATTCCCCTCTGCTGTTAGGTGTTCTGAGTACTATGCAATATATGCCAAGCCTCCTTTTCACACTGTGGACCGGTTTTTGGATTGATCGCCACAAAAAGAAAAGTATTTTGTTGGGAACACAGCTTATGTATATGCTCCAGGCTTTTCTTTTAGGGCTCATCCTGTGGAGCGGTCATACTGATTATTATTGGATTCTTCTTTTTGCATTTTTTCTCGGTACCATAGACTGTGTTGATCTTCCCGCACGGATGGCTTTCATGCCTTACTTAGTGGGAACACAATACCTGAAAAGTGCAGTCAGCTTAAATTCCACCAACTTTAATATTACAAGAATGCTTGGTCCCATTTTAGCAGCTTTTCTTCTTAGCTATCTCAGCTACAGTACTATTTTCTTTTTGAATGCACTCTGTCTTATCCCTATTATCATTGTCTACTTGCATATAAAAGTGGATGAACCCCAAAACCATACCATCTCAAACGATATAATGGGAGAAATCAAGGCAGGTCTCAGATACACGTTGCATCATAAAGTTATTTTATCCAATTTGCTTGCGGTCGCAGTTGTCAGCGGTTTAATTCTTAACTTCGGTACTTACGGTCCACCCTTTGCGGATAGAGTACTCCATGCCGGATTAAACGGATTCAGCAAAATACTTTTTTCTGTTGGTACCGGTTCCATGATTGGTGGACTGATTTCCGCATCAGGAATATCCAAGCCGAAACAGACTCTCCCCTTTTATTCAGCTCTTTTATGTGGTTTGTGCTTAATTATCATCAGTCAGACGAATTCGCTTTATCCAGCACTTCTTCTTTATGCAGGAATTGGGTTCACCGCTATTATCAGCATCGTCAACTTTAATACAATCATCCAATTTTCAACGGAACGCAGCTACCTAGGACGTATCATGAGCTTATATGCCCTTGTATTTTTAGGTGCAACACCATTTGGCAGCCTTATTGTCAGCAGCATGATTGAATATTCTGGAACCTCAAATGGTCTTCTTTCCATTGGGCTCCTTGATATAATGTTTATTCTCCTTATCAAATATCTCTACTGGAAATAACGCAAAAGAAACCCTTTTATCTATTACACAACTCTCTTTAAAATCAATGTCTCATTTTCCCAAAATTTTATTAATTATCTGGGTCGTAGAATACCCCTTTACAAAAGGAAGTATTCTGACTTCCCCCGCATACTCTTTTCCAATAACATCCTCCATACTATAGTCACCGCCTTTTACCAAAATATCCGGTTCCAGACATTTTAACAATTCCAAAGGGGTTTCTTCATTAAAAATGACAACTTCATCCACAAACCTCAATGAGTTAAGCATAAATGCCCGATCCGATTCCGAATTAACCGGTCTCCCTTCACCTTTAAGTTTTTTTACAGATTCATCCGCATTAAGACCTATAATCAAATGCTCCCCCAATGCCGCCGCCTGCTGCAGATAAGTAATATGTCCCTTATGAAGGATATCAAAGCATCCGTTTGTGAAAACAACAGTTTCTCCTTGGGATTTCCACGCATCCACCTTACTTTTTGCTTCCTCCCAGCTTATCGGGATATAAGCCGTCCGCATCATATTGGAGCCGCACCATGCGTCGATCATTTCAGTGTGGCCGACAGGATAAGTTCCCACTCGAGACACCGCAATTCCAGCTGCCGTATTTGCCAGTTCAAGAGCGGTCATCATATCCAAATTAACAGCTGTTGCAGCTGCAAGTATGGCCATAACAGTATCTCCCGCTCCGGAGACATCAAAGACATCCTGTGCGACAGAAGCACAATGTTCACTTCCATTTTTATTAATGCAGGTAATTCCCTTTTCAGACCGGGTTACAAAAATATTTTCTATCTGAAACGTTTCCCGCACCTTTCTGCCAATCCGTTCAATATCTGAATCATTATTATTGATGACGAATCCAGCGACATCAGATAGCTCTTTTATATTGGGGGTAATTCCATATGCACCTCTATATTTTGTCCAATCGCATCCTTTAGGGTCAATCAGTACCGGCACATCATACTCTTTCCCTTTTTTTATAATGGTTTGCACCAACTGTTCTGTAATCATACCTTTTCCATAATCAGACAAAACAATACTGCCTACTCTTTGCTGAAGCAATTGATCTAGCCATTTTAAAATATATTTGCATACTTTATCATCAGGATTACACCTTTCTTCAAAATCAAGACGCATCATCTGTTGACGGGCGCCAAGAATCCTGACTTTAGTCGTAGTAGAGTACTCTTCTGACACGATAACTCCCGTATCATCAATCCCAGCTGCCCTTAATAACTCTGAAAGTGTATCTCCATCTCTATCATTTCCTCGCATACCTGCAATAAAAACTTGTCCACCCAAAGAGGATAAATTGGCAGCCGTATTAGCAGCTCCTCCCAAAACATTTCGCTGTGATTTCACTAAATTAATAGGAACAGGCGCTTCCGGTGATATGCGTTCCACATTTCCGGAAATATATCGATCAAGCATAATATCACCTATCACCGCTACTTTTATATTTTTTATATCTTCTCTTAGAAATCTTTCTCCACCTATTTTCATCGTTGCACCTAAACTTAATCAAACTATATTTATCTAAAATTTACTTTTTTATTATACCATTTTCTTTCTGTAACCCATGAAAATAACAAATCTTCTAATGGTTTCATCACAAAGCTGCTCGTTTCATACAAAATAGGCAGCCGTTTTATAACAGATTATACTTTTTCATTCCCGGCTGTATATTTCCCGCTCTTTTTCTGCGCCTCATAAAGCTCAAAGTATTTTCCCTTCTTCTCCAAAAGTTCTCCATGAGTTCCTTTTTCTATAATCTCTCCATGATCAAGCACGATAATCTGATCGGCATCACGGACAGTAGATAATCTATGGGCAATAATGATCGTTGTGCGGTCCATTGCCAAGTCGTTCAATGTTTCCTGTATCTTTTTCTCTGTCTGGCTGTCAAGTGATGATGTGGCCTCATCAAAGATAACAATAGGAGGATTTTTCAAAAATACCCTGGCAATAGAAATCCTCTGTTTTTGCCCGCCAGATAACTTAACTCCGCGTTCTCCCACTTTTGTTTCATATCCATGGGGAAGCTGCGAAATAAATTCATCAGCAGCAGCCAATTTCGCTGCTGCTTTTATCTCTTCCGCAGAAGCCCCTTCTTTTCCGTACCCAATATTTTCACCAATTGAATCCCCAAAAAGGAAAACATCCTGCTGCACGATTCCAATCTGTTTTCTTAAATCCTGTTGGCAATATTCTTTTATGTCTTTTCCGTCTATCAATATTTCTCCCGATGAAGGATCATAAAAACGAAGAAGGACGTTGGCAAGAGTACTCTTCCCTGTTCCTGTCTCCCCCACGAAAGCAATCGTTTTACCTGCAGGGATATCCAAACTTATATGATGCAAGACCAAACGATTATCATTATAGCCGAAACTCATATCTTTAAAACAAATATCCCCTCTGACTTTATTAAAAACGAGTGGCATTTCAGGATCCTCTATAGACGGCTTGGTATGCATAATTTCCTCAAAACGTGAAAATCCGGCCATGCCCCGCTGATATACTTCCGCCAATATGGTTAATCGGAATACGGGACGCATAAAAATATTCACATACAGTAAAAATGCAACAAAATCCGGCAATGTAAGTATATCGACAGAGATCATATATCCGCCCGCCAGCAAAACCACCACATTGATAAAATTCGTAAAGAAATTAATACTTCCTGAGAAATAGGCAACTAATTTATAGGAATTGAACCTTGTATTTCTAAGCTCCCTACTTTTACTACAAAAACGCTTCCGCTCAAAATCTTCCATGGCAAATGCCTTTATAAGGCGAATCCCTGATAAACTTTCTTCCGCTCTGGCACTTACTTCTCCTGCTTTTACACGGTTTTTACGAAAGGCATCTTTCATTTTCCGATTTATTTTTACTGTATGGAATGCTTTACCAATCAGGAGCCCGCCGATTAAAATGGCCAATGTCCAATTCATAATAAGCATGGCTACGATGGTTCCTGTCATGATGACAGCACAAAGTAAAACGTCATTGGGACCGCGAAAAGCCAATTCACTTACTTCCGTCACATCACTTGTTATACGGGATAAAAGCTGCCCCGTTTTTTCATTATCAAAATAACGGAAAGATAACGTTTCGATATGAGAAAAAAGATCATTTCTCATATCATGCTCAATAGATGCACTCATAATATGTCCATAATACTGTACAGAATAAGAAATAATAAATTCAAAGATATAAAGCAGCAACAGAATCGCGGATCCCCAAAAAAGTGCTGTCATGTTTTTAGAAGGAAGAACCTGATTAATAAGTTCTCTTACCATGACAGGAAAAATCAAATCAAGCCCCGCCATGGCAAAAGTCCCAATAATTACACCTATAAGCAGTTTTATATAAGGCTTGTAATAGTGCATAAAGTTTCTAATCATTATCATTCTCCCTGTTCCAAATATGCAAATCATAGGAACCGATTAAATCTCCATCCGGTGTTACCGCAGGCACTTCAATTCCTGCTGCATATTTCCCATCATCAGAAATAGAAATTGCCTGAATAGGCCCTTTAGTATGATATCGATTTAGCTCCTTTCCGTTGACTAAACTGATCACCGCAGCTCCATGCGCACCATAATCATGATTTCTTACATTCCGCCCAATAGCAATAGCTGCGATACCTGATGAGGAAAATGTAATTCCTTCCACTTCTGCTCCTGCTGTATATTTAAATTTATACGCCCCTTCCATATCAAAAAGATATACGCTATTACTGGAAGGATGTATAATCGGTGCGGGAATTTGCCAATTTGCCCGGTTAAATGTATTAATAGTTGTGAAGACAACACCTTCAGGCACGATATAAGCATCTCTACCGGCAGCGTTATACCAACCGCCGGCTACCTTATGTGGTTTTGAAAGGACCCGTTGCCAAAGTATACTGCCGTTCTCATCAAAAAGGATTCCTCTCCCATCACTGGTCATCGCAGACAAATACTTTCCATCCTCTGAATAATTAGGACCATTGCGTATCGTTGTTATCTCAAAAAGTGGTGCCGCCGGTATATCCTTAGCACTAATCAAAGTTCCTTTATCCTTGTCCAAAACATATATATTTTTATTATATTTTCTTTCTTCAGGCCCTGATTTGTCATAATTAGCAGAAGCAAACGCAAACCGCCCTGTTGCAAAAGATACACTGCCCCAATTAATCCAGCTGTCCATATTTTCATTGAGCGGGTACCGCCAGCGTTCATTCCCTCTTTCATCAAAGGAAATGATTCGGCTTATATAAGCTCTTGAATGATTCTTACTGACAGTAGAACGATAAAAAATGGCATATACATTCCCTTCCTTGTCTGTTTCTACATGAATCGGAATCGGATACGCGCGAATTTCATTTTCAACTCCAACAACATCAACTCCATCAAATTTCCATAAAATATCTCCCGTTGCGACCTCTAAAGCGTAGAGCGTACCGGATGGGCTGCTTTCTCCGACATAGACAATCCTGTTATCTTTACTCAACGCCAACGAACGGATTTCACCAATTCCGATGGTTCTGGACCATCTTTCATATCCTTCTATAGAAAAATGATACACTTCCCCTTTTATGGTTCCGACAATCCATCCACGATTAACCGGCGAATAAAGAATTTCTCCGCCATCAAAGCCCATTCTGTCATAGTTTCTTCCTGCCACATTCCCCAGTGAAACAATAGTTTCTCCTTCAGCTTTTTCTCCATCGAACATTCCCCATGGCGTTTTATTTCCTGTCAGAAAGAACAGCGACAGCCAGGTCATCCCCAACAACAGAAAAATAAGCATTGTCTTCATCTTTTTCATAAATATAATTTTGTCCAATCATAAACTATACGCAGCACACCAAAATAAAGTCCCTGCTGTGACAGTACATACATGAGCTTGCTGATACCGGCTGCCATAATAGTCCCCATTAGGAACAGACATACTGCCTTTTCCCGCAAATCCCAGATTCCATAACTCTGCTGTTTTGCCAGAAACAACCCCCTGCTGACAACAGAAAGCGCCAGAGTTTGGGATCTCCTGATACATCTCGCCAAAAGAGGTTTCACTATATATGGCAAATGTCGGATAATCCGGGTTCTCCCTTTATTCCCATGGCTGCGCAGCTGCAGCGCAATAATAACTTCACCAGCTTCAGAGGCCAATACAGGAAAAAATCGAATGGCTGTTACCAGCATAAAGGATATTTGCGGCGACAGACGCCAGGATGAGAGCCCCTTTAAAAGCTGGCGAGGATCGCTGGTCCAGCATACAAGCAGCCCCAATGCAATCATAGATACAGATCTCATTCCCTGTATCGCACCATATACGATTCCCTCCTGATAAATATAAAGTCCGTCGGTCAGTGCACCTAGAACAGGAAATGTAGGACTGATCAGCATAAGAATAGGAGTACGTGGATTTTGTGCAAAGAACAATGCCTGGCTGGCAACAGATCCCCACAACCCAAATAAAATAAATACCGCAAGCACCTTCCACTTATATACGGGTGTTCCCGCAGCTATATGAAGCGCTATACTTATAGAAAACAAAATAAATAATGTCCGTGGATTATCCACAATAACCATAATCAGAGCAAAAAGAAACAGGACACACAATTTAGTCCTTCCATCCAACCGTGAAAAGAAAGTATCATTGTTCGTACCTTCCCATAATTGCCTAAAGGACATGGCACATCACCTCCTTTACTGTTATACAGGGATCTATACCAAGGTATTCCGATAATTCAAGCATCGGTGGTATGGATAATCCCCCCATTCTAAGAACTTCTTTATTACTGAATATTTCATGAGGTGCCCCCACCGCTACAAAATGTCCTTGTGCCAGCACAAAGATGCGATCTGCCAGTGATGATGCCAATTCAATATCATGCGTACAAAAAAATATTGTTTTTCCTTGCTCCGCTGCATAGGAAAGGAGCATACTGAGATTTTCAAGACTTTTTTGATCCTGTCCTGTTGTCGGTTCATCTAATAAAAGAAGCTCATTGTCTCTTCGTGAAAGTAATGCTCCCAAGACGACGCGAAGGCGCTGCCCCTTTGATAAGGCAAGCGGGAAATCATCCCGATAATGATATACGTGAAGCTTGTGCAATAAAATATCCAATTCCTTTTCTGTCATTGTTTTATTATTCCACAACAATTCTTCCCGAACTGAATCATTTAGGAGCATCAGGTCTGCTTCCTGCAGCATATATCCAATATATTCTCTCCGCTTCCCTATCGATTTCCCATGAATTAAAATTTTCCCTGAGAAAGGCTCCTCCAATCCCGATAAGATATTCATGAGTGTTGATTTCCCTGCGCCATTAAACCCCATGAGTGCATTGATAGATCCCTTCTTGATTTTAAAATTCAATCCGTTTAATGTATCAGAATCCGCACCGGGATATCTGTAAGTGATATTTTTACCTTCTAAAATCAACTCATCACTACTATCTTCTACTATACATGGCTCTATGGATTTTTGGAATTTTATACCTGCTCGCTTTATTTCCTCCGCAGTCTTTCTCAGCGAGTAAGATAATTTTTCCAATTTCATGAATCTTCCCAATTTAACGCTTTGCGGTTCACGAATTCCATATCCATCATTTTTATCCAGAATATACCATGATTCATCCATTAGTCCATCATATACAAAATGCCCCTTATGCATAACACAAAGACGAGGAAACCACGCAGCCAACTCATTGACCCTATGTTCAACAACTACAATGGTCATATGTTCTTCTCTCTGCAAAGAAACTAACAATTCAAGAAAAGACTGCACTCCCTGGGGATTCATCTGGCTCACCGGCTCATCAAGAATAAGCAATTTCGGCTTTGTCACTAATACGGATGCTAAGGCAAGCCGCTGTCTTTGTCCGCCGGAAAGCGCATGAATACTTCTTTCTTCCATCCCATCCAATCCCGTGCGTGCAAGAACTTCCTTAACCTTCTCTTTAACAACAGAAGCTTCTATCCCTCTGTTTTCAAGAGCAAACCCCACTTCATCGGCAACGGTCATCGCAAAAATCTGATCGTCCGGTGTTTGGTATACTGTTCCCACAAAAACGCCTATCTCTTCTGCGGACATCGCCGCCGTGTCCTTTCCATCCAAAAAGATTTTCCCGTCTATAGAACCATCCTCTTTATCCAGCAGTCCTGTCACCGCTTTTACTAAAGTAGATTTTCCACATCCGGATCTACCTGCAATAAGCACCATTTCTCCTTCTTCTATACGAAGATTGACTCCTGTAAGCGTATCCTTTTCTCTGGAAGTATATCGGCAAGATACATTTTGAATATCTAAAATCATGTTCCCATCACCTGCTTAAGCTTCTCTCCCATACGATATCCCATCCAGGCACCAATACTGCTGTATAGAATCCCATTAACCAGCATATAGAGGGCAATAAACCAATCGGCATAGTATAAACGATAAAAGAACATCATCTGCTGCATGTTTATAAAGGTAATAAACGCATCAGCTATACCTATCATTACCGCAATCAAAACAGCGTATTGTTTCGTGATTACTTCTTTTTTAAAGAATCCCCAAACCCATAGCACAAACTCTAAAACAACAATAGATACTGAGCAAATCAGGATTCCCACCAATGTAACACGCCCGAAAAGTATGGCAGACAGGAGCCAACGCATCAGGAAAAACAACGATAATACACCGGGACGCCTGAATAAAATTAACAACGCCATTAAAAGGAGGTATTGCACAATACCATTTAAAATCCCTGTTATAAGCCCCGAAAACGGCCCTAAGATAACATGAAAAAAGTCTCCCAGCAAAGTTACCGGCACAACAACGCCGCCAAAAGCAAGCGCGGCGAAAAGAGCCACCGTAATATCTCCCCGTGCGCCAATCCGGATAGTACATTCCCTCAGCTTCTTAAAGGATGCTATTACGAATGCTACACATGCCCCGGCAAAACCGATGGCAAACATACCTGTACCTTTTCTTTTTACAATCGTCAATGGAACTTCCGTTATTTTTGATATATTTCCATCAGTCAAAGTAATCCGTAAATTATAATTGCCTTCATTAATGGTGAATGGGTTTATATAAAGCGGCATGATAACCGGTTGGCTTACTTGCGGCAAAAGACCTATAGATGCTTCCGTAGCATCAGTGTTCTCATCACTCCAGCCGATACCTCCATCTTCAGTCCTGACCGAAATTAATCCCTTCTTCACTTCACCGCCGGGCCGGTCCACAAGTTCTGCCACGAAATGAAGTGTTCTTGTATCTTTATTCGGATTTCTCATTTCAAGGAGAATATACGCTGCCGGCGTATTCAATAATGACGGCCAATCTGTGGGCTTGCTTCCTATAAGCCGATTCCTTATGTTCTCAAGAGTCACATCCCGTACATACAATATATCTTTTGCTTCTCTTTGATCGACTTTTCCATCTTCATCTACAGGGGCAACGATACGTTGTATATACCAAGTAGAATTTTCCTTTTCTTCAGAAACTCCTGCAGCAGATGCTTCGCTTTTGCCGATACTGAAATCAACTTTTTGTATATATTCTTTACCGTCATAACGAATTTCTACAGAAATTGCATAATTCCCTTCTTTCAGATCCTTATCACAAGAAAGAGAAACAACCGAAAAGACTTGTCCATAATTGGCCGGCAGCTTCCACTTTGCTGTAATCACATTATCTTTTGCCGTGTTCCAGCCTTCCATTTTCAACGCATGGATACCACTTGGCAGAGTCACTTTGATATCAGCCGTTTCTTCTTTCGGAAGATCTATGCTCTCAATATTTAAAAATAAAATTTGTGTACTCCCCGCAGGTATTACTTTATGCTTTTCTCCATTCAAACTGTAAGGAAATTGTACATCCAATCGAACTGATTCATTCCCATAAACCGTCAAATGAAACAATGCTGAAAAGATCACTGTGAAAAGGAATAATATTCTACAAATCATACTGTCCTCGCTCATAAGCTGTTTGCCGTCCTATGCATAGCAAACGATCTTCGCTTATCTTGTCTACATGAAAATACGATGCACCCATTTTCTGCGCCAATTCTTTTGCAAGTCCCAGTTTAATAAAACTCGATTCTGTATCAATCACTGCGATCGGCATATGCCGATGTCCAATCCGCTCTGCTTCTGACAATGCATCTCTCACGGGGTCTGTATTTTTATTAAGCGAATTGGTTGCTCTCCCATCAGTAATCAAAATTAACACCGGATCTTGTAACGGATCCTGCCTGTAAAGCCTGTCGAGCATATCTTCCGCTTTTATAAGTCCCTGGGCAAGTGGTGTTTTCCCGCCAGTGGGAAGTGCTGCTAACTTCTTTTGTGCAAATTCTATACTTCGTGTTATCGGTAAAAGGACTTCCGCCCTATCCCGCCTAAATGCGATCATACCCACTCTATCACGTTTCTGGTAAGCATCCGCCAGCATTTTAAATACCACACCCTTAACCGCTTTCATCCGTTCACGGGCACCCATAGATCCACTTGCGTCAACAAGAAATAAAAATATATTGCCTGTCCTTTTTTTCCTTTCTTTCCGCCGGATATCCTCATGACGGATGACCACAGCGCATCCGTTGGATTGTCTGCCTTTTTGATGGGGTGCCGCTGCGCGGAGTGTGGCATCAATTGCAATATCATGTGTTTCACCCTTAGGAATACCGGCTTTTACATACCGTCCCTGTCTCTCATCGCTTCTCGTTATATGTCTCTTTCCACTGCCTTTGGGGGTAAATTGTTTTTTCTCGTTCTGTATCCAGAGCGGAGGAAGAGTTACATGTAAATCTGCGGAATCTACTTTTTCATCATCCGCCCCCTGCGGAAATTGCGGCATATCCGATGATGATTCATTATTGTTACCCCCATTCCCCGTCGCTTCAACAATATGATTCTCGCTTGGATCCTCTCCATCATCACCAGGATCGTTATTTTCGGATTCCTGAGCTTTCTCTGTATTGTTTTTATCCGGATCTTCCAGTTCATCAGACTGCGGCAGTTCCTCTTCCCAGTTCTTTCTCATACGGTGGGGAAGTACAAATTCCGCCGCTTTTTCCAGATCCTTAGGCAATACATATCTTCTTTCTGCCAAGGCAGCCAATGCTCGTGCCGCTTCAATTAAATAGATATCCGCCCGATGTCCGGATACATGTGCTTTTAAAGCATATACCGATGCCAACTGTATCATGGCCGATGAAACAACCACTTTGGGCAGCAAGGACATTGCAGAATGTATTGCCTTCTTTATTTTTTCATTTTCCAATTTCCATAAATTACAAAAAGACGCACAATCCTTTTCGAAAGAAATAGTACGTTTTAATATCTCAACACGTGTATTTTCATCATGGATATTGTCAACATTTACGAAAAGCCCAAACTGATCCAAACAAGCCCCGGATAGCATCCCGCTTTCCGGATTTATCGCGGCAATAACGGTAAAACTCGTATCACACCGCAGTGATAATCCATCTCGTTCAAGCTGATACGCCCCAACTTCTGCAATATTTAAAATAGAATCCAGCAAATCCTCCCGCAATAAATTAGCATCATCTAAATAGAGCACACCTTGATCCGCTTCATTAATAATTCCGGGATACAATTTTTTCTGTCCGCTGTAAATGGCTTTTTCAGTATCAATGGTACCAAACAACCGGTCTTCGGTAACACTTACCGGTATATCCCGCCACGGTCTTTCAATCAGTTCCTGTGTGCTTCTCATCAGTGTAGATTTGCCAATGCCTCGAGGTCCGGAAATCAAAAGACCACCGGCGCGAGGATTTACCAGCACAATAAGTATGGCTGTTTTTGCATGATTTAGTCCCAATACAGCGGAAAAAGGAAAATTATTGCGCTTCATCATCAATAACCTGATCCACCTGCTCCCAATTCAATGTTTGTTCTTCAAATGGGCGGCGATGCATACGATGTGGGAGAACCATTCTTGACGCCGCTTTCAGATCTGCCCTGTTTACTGCCGTACGTCCTTCAACAGCTGCTATTGTTTCTGCCGTTTTAATCAATGTTATATCTGCCCGATGCCCATCAACCCCAAGCAATATAGATATTTTAGCGGCAAGAAGCAACAAACTGTCAGAAACCATAACCCGTGGAAGCAATTTTATAGCCTGCTCTATCCTCCCCACTTCTTTTTCCTGTTCCTCTTTCCAATCGGCAATAAACTTCTTCGAATCCGCCTCATATGCCAATCGGCGTTTTACAATCTCCGCCCTTTTCTCAGGATTTTGTTCCCCCGCAACTTTGACTGATAATGCAAAACGATCTAATAACTGTGGACGGATGTCCCCCTCTTCCGGGTTCATTGTTCCTACAAGAGAAAACTGCGCAGGATGGGAATAGGAAATTCCTTCGCGCTCCACTGTATTAATTCCCATAGCTGCCGAATCTAAAAGGATATCTACCGCATGATCGTCCAAAAGGTTAATCTCATCTACATATAAGATATTACGGTTCGCATCTGCCAAAATACCTGTTTCAAAACTACGACGTCCTTCCCGTATCGCCAATTCAATGTCCAATGTTCCCACGATACGGTCTTCTGTTGCGCTAACCGGCAATTCCACCACTTTCATAGGCAATAATACTACCGGAGGTTTTCTGGTGTCATATAATTCGTGACAGCTGTCACACCAGTTTGTTTTATTTTCAGGATCGTCATGATAATGGCATCCTTGAATACATTCCCGCGGCGGTAATAAATCCGCCAATGCACGGACAGCAGTAGATTTGGCAGTCCCTTTTTCTCCCTGGATAAGAACACCTCCTAATCGGGGATTGACCACATTGAGTATGAGCGCCTTTTTCATTTCTTCTTGTCCGATAATCGCGGTAAATGGAAATACTCCCTGTCTTTTCATATAGCTTTCTCCTGTCTTCTCAGATACCGTTTAATAAAAAATTTTTTCAATGCGCATTCTGCTTCTGAACACCTTACTTGTCCGTTCTTATCAAGCCATCGGGAAAAGCATCCTCCGCCGCAAAGTGAAAAATACTCACACATTCTGCACGCTTTCATAGAGTTTCTAATGAACGTTCCTATCTTCCTGACATTTTTCGGGCACCTGCCTGTATACACATTGCCCAATTTATATTCACTCTTTCCCATCAGTGAAGAACAGGCATAAATATCACCATGCACATCCACAAAAGCAGCTTCCCCATTCATAGCAAAACATTGAGGAAACTCATACTTCCCCGTCCTCTGCAGCATTCGCACCCGATCTTCCTGTGTAAAATGAATATGTTTTCCTGTAATTTCTTCCAACATATCCATTTTCTTTGCAGTTCTTTCAAGCGCTTTTTCCATTTGCTCGGCAGTGGGCGCATGTAATCCTTTCCCGCGCCCCTGCTCTCTGAGTATATCAAAACCAATCTGATGGACATTCCCATAAAAGTATGCCATATCAACAATCCCATCCAACTGCTCTACCGTGTCATCAGTTACGACACAAGTAATTCCGGCCTCTATATTTGACTCTCCCAGATTTTGGAAAGCTTGAATCACTTTTTGCGAAGATCTGTCTCCATCTTTTGAAACACGCAAGCTGTTCATAAGTTCAGGACGACCGTCACAAGAAATACCAATTCCTACATGATGGTCAAAAAGCCACTTTCCAATGTCTTTCGTCAGCAAAGCTCCATTCGTTTGTATCTGCATCTGTGCATTCACATGATTTTTCTCTACAAAATCCACTACTTTCCGGATTAAAGGAAATTGCAGCAACGGTTCTCCTCCGGAAAACTGGAGAAGAAATTGATTTTTCGACACATGCGCTAAAGCCACTGCAGCTATGGCAGTTTCTTCAGTCATATCAACTGGATCCTGCTCTGAAGCATAACAATAAAGGCACTTAAAATTACATCGGCCGGTTAACGTGAGCACAAGCATTCGAATTGGTGGAATTTCACACATTGTCATCCCCTTCGCCTTCCAATTCTCCCTCAATGGATAAATACAGATTTTTTAGTTCCTTCATTGTCTTTTCTTTTGCATTCCACAGCCCCCTTGCTTCAGCTTCAAGAAGCGTTTCGGTAATACGCTGCAACGCCCAAGGATTTACACGTTTCATCCAGTCCTGTACCTTTTCATCAAGTGCATATTTTTCTGCATACTTTTCATACATCCAATCTTCCATCACCTCGCTTGTCGCATCCCATTGGAAACTGACAGACACCATTTTTGCCATATCGGATGCTCCTTTATATCCGTGATTCATCATACCGTTAATATGCTTGGGATTAATTGACTCCATACGAAAAATACGCTTTGCTTCTTCCTGGACTGTCCTTACTTTTGGACGCAGCCGATCTGCACTGTCGCCGGCATAAGAATGGGGTGCTGATCCTCGTATACTTCTTACCGCAGCAATCATCCCTCCATGATAGGCGTTATAATCATCAGAACTGAGCATATTTGTTTCATGATTATCTTCATTCTTTACGGTGACATCCATAACGGATAACCGTTTTCTGAACAGTTCCGGAGAATATTCACCTTTTACCGCTCCTCCATACGCATGACCGCCCCATCGTACAAAGACATCAGCCAAATCATCGACGGTCTGCCAATTTTTGGATTCCAAAAGCGCCGACACCCCAGCACCATAAGTCCCCGGCACATCACCAAAAATTCTGTATGCTGCATTCCGCCAAGATTCTTCATGTGTCATCCCGCTTTTTTCCATTAAGCTGCTTTCCTCAGAAACATGTTTTTTGATATAGTTGTCATCTTCCGATTCATTAAGATCTGCTGCCAGTAAAACAGCTTTATCCAGCAGCTCGACAACAGTAGGCATTGTGTCACGGAATAACCCGCTGATTCTGGCGGTCACATCTATACGGGGACGCATTAATTCAGAAAGGGGAATCACTTCCAACCGTTTAACCTGAAGGCTTCCTTTCTCCCAAACAGGCTTTATGCCCATAAAATAGAGAAATTCTGCTATACACTGACCATGGCTGCGCATATTGGAGCCTGACCAAAATACCATTCCTATATTTTCGGGATATTTTCCTTCATCGGCAATATACTGCTCAATAACCTGATTACCCAATCTTTTACCAAGCTCCCATGCTGCTTTTGTGGGAAGCACCCTCGGATCTAAGCCGAAGAAATTACGTCCGCTCGGTAAAAGATTGACTCCTCCGGTATGGGGAGAGCCTGACGGTCCAGGGAGTATGTACCGCGAAGAGAGCCCATCCATGATATGATCCATTTCCTCCGCAGTCTTCCATAAGCGCTGAATCAGGTCATGACATATATAGGAAAGTATACCTGCCACCTTCTTCTTCCACGATTCATTTTCCTCGGATATACAAGTTTCAAGAAGAGCTTTTTCTATTCCTTCATCACCGAAATCATAGGCCTCCAATATTTTTATAATATTTTTAGTTTCATTCCGTATTCTTGACATCAGCTCACTGTAAGTGATTTGAAACCGGGGATGCAACTTTCCTGCGTTGCCAATGATTTCATCAACGGTGGTGTCATATTTTTCCGCCCATATTTCATAAATTGACGGGATTTCCCCGTTATCCAACCGCAGAAACTGGAGAATTTCATCGATAAGAATTTCTCCTTGGGGTGCTTGTCCCAATATATGAAGTCCCACATGGACTTCACTATTCTTCAATTCTTCAAGGTATTGATGAAGTTTTCCGACATATTCTGGAAAAGGCTTGTTCTCATCATAAGGTATTTCCCCGTCTAATTCGGCTTTTTCGGCAAGTTCTCTGATCATCGGCTCCAAAGAGCCTGCATTTTCCGGTTGTATCTGCATAAAATGGGCATACTCGTCCATCATCTTTTCCAATTCCGCCAGCTCATCATAAACACCCGCTTCGGCAAGTGGTGCCGGCAAATGATCAACCAGACATGCTGCACTTCTTCTTTTAGCCTGTATACCTTCCCCTGTAATTGTCATATGGTAAGGATAAATATTAGGCAGGTCCCCCAATGACAAATCGGGATAACTTTCCCTATCCAGCCCCGCTCCCTTTCCGGGAAGCCATTCCAGATTCCCATGTGTCCCTACATGGATAACGGCATCTGCTTTCCATTCATCACGAATCCATTGATAAAAGGAAATATATTGGTGAGTAGGCGCTACATAAGGATCATGATAAATCTTGGCAGGATCCATCCCATATCCGCGAGGCGCCTGAACGGTAATAAAAATATTGCCGTCCATAATTCCAGGAACCAATAAGTTTTTATAATCATCAAGCATAACTTTACCGGGAGCCTCTTCCCAGTCTTTTTCCATCTGTCGCTTTACCGATTCAGGAAATGTTGCAAAAAAGTCAATATACGCCTTAGAAAAATTTTTATTACATTCTTCTACTTGTTTATCAGTAAGCATGGATATATCATTTGTCGCATGAGCAGTTAAGGTCTTAATAAAACTCTCCGTATCTTCAGGAATAAAATCAACCCGGTATCCTTCCTTCTTCATACGCTGTAAAAGCAGGCGGATACTTTCAATAGAATCCAAACCGAATGCACTTCCGATGCTTGCGTTAGTGGGCGGATAATTATGGAAGATAATTGCAATTTTTTTATCTTTATTCTCTTTACTCCGCAATAACGCCCATTTTTTTGCCTTGGAAACCATAAAAGCCATACGCTCTGAAATAGGAAGATATTCCACCTCTCCATTTTCCTTCATATGTTTTGCCGCAACAGGCACACCATGAATAATTCCGTCAAACTCCGGCATGGAAATACTAATGGATATTTCCACGGGATTCATGCCTTCTTTGGATCTCGCCCATTCCTGTTCAGGCATGATTAAGGAATATCCTTCCAAAACAGGAATGCTTATTTTTTTTAGTTCCTCTTTTGTAATAGATCCTGATGCGGTAAAAGAAAATTTCAAGGTATTAACAATTATATCTACTGCCGGCCTCCCGTCTGCCATGAAGTAATTATGAAATACTTGGCTAAGCGTAGGCATTCCCATTTCGGAAACAGGAAGTCCGTTAGTAAATACGGCAATTGCATTCATGCCCTGCCTTTCACATTCGCGAATAAACGCATTCTGATACTGTAAATCTCCCCATATCCACTCATCTCTGTAAAAAATCATCCCAACCGTTGGCCGGTCCTCTCTGCAGAACATTTTTTTATATCTTCTCAAATCGGTTGTACACAGTTCTGGCAGTCCAGGATGATATATTCCTGCCCAGCAGTAAGCGGACGGTTCTGCCGGCATCTCCCCGCCTCTATTCGTTATAAATTGCAAAAAGAGCCACAAGTTTTTATAATTTTTGATTCCGCTGTAAAAACTATACTGCTTAATCTTTTCAACATCCGCTTCACTCACTCCGTTCCGCGCCTCTTCCTCCGCAGATCCCGCAGCATCCATGTAGTACGGAATCGACTTAGCCGCAAAAAACGCCAGACATTTATCCCAAAACATCGTCCGGATAGTCGTTCCCATAAAACGAATCATAACTAAATCGGCATCGCCAAGTTGTTTTTCCCAGATTCTGCTCCATAAAGAAGTACTTTCTACTTTCAGCGTCTCATATTCCGCCGGAACAAGCCCCTCTCTTTTTAATTCACTGCAGGCTTTGCGCATCATAAAGAAACGACGGTCTACATTTGTTAAATAAATAATTTTCCCTTCCATTTATCTCCTCATATAATTAACTATTTAATAAAAATATGGTTACTCCCACAATTCCGGATAAACAGCTCGTGCAACAGCTTCAACAGAATCCGTTACATGTTGGGACATTACATACTTATACCGTTCCGAAAAGAAAATAAACTGATTATTCTTAACAGCTTTTACATCCTGATAAGCAGGATTTTGCATAAGCTCCTTTTTAAACTCATTTTCATCATCCCCTTCCCGCGTTTTCCACACAGGAAGTAAAAATACATCCGGATTTATAGAGGGGATGAGTTCATTCGACAAATAAACACCGGCGCCTTTGGGAATATCAATACCATCTGCGCCATTTTTTACATGCGCCATTTTCAATATTTCATTAAACAGCGTGCCCCGCTTCCCGATAATTCCGCGGAAGGAAAGCGCGACAACTGTCTTTTCCTGATTAGGACTTAATACCGACAATTTCTCCTCTATGGCTTTTCGCTTCATACGCATGCGGGAAACGACCTGATCTCCCCGTTCGCTTTCCCCCACCGCCTTAGCCATTCCCTGCACTTTCAGTTCTACTTCATCCCATGTAGTCGCTGTAACTGACACATATACAGGAACTCCCATACCTGACAGGACTTCTGTTATTCCGTTTGAGACAGCAGAAGATATAATTACTAAATCAGGATTCAGCTCCATAATATTTTCGGGATTCAATTCAACAACATGCCCCACCGCCTCACGCTGCGCTTCAGTAACAAAGGTGATATCAGGATTCCCCGCATATTTGCTGAGACCAACAATTCGGCTTATATCCACTAAATCAAGAAGCACTTCATCTGTTCCATAAGTAGCGGAAACAATCCGCTGCGGTTTATGTGGAATCTTTACGGTACGCCCCAGTTCGTCTGTCACTACATAAGCACTATTTTCGACAGGCACTTCGGCAAAATGAAAACGGCACCCGTTTGTTGCTAAAAAAATAATACATAATAGTACAAATATTAGTTTTTTCATGTTTTCGCCATTCTTATATGCCCACTAAGTTTTGCATTCCATATTTTCTCATAAAGGTATTCTGCCCCTCTTATTCCGCAAAGAGGAAGGTCGCTCACTGCCATTTCATCATAAACAGGTCTTGTAATATGGCAGCTTACAAAAGGCCTATTCATACGGAGTAATCGTTCCGTTTCATGTGAACTTGACAGAATCAACCCGCCATGCCATTTTTTATAATCTTCAGCAATAGATATGTCATTAATGCCGATTACTCTTACTGTATCCACTGCCGGCGTTTTGGAGCAGGTATCTGCCTGCAAATGAACAGTCAAATTTTCTGTGTCCGCCCATTCCCCCCGCAACGCTTCTGCAATTCCCAGACTCTCTTCCGGTGGTGCCGAAAAAAGAATGCGGTCGAACCAAAGCGTTCCCCACATGGATTTCATATTATTCCCAAAATGAAGAAGCCTTTTCTGTCTGCATCTGATTTCCTTTTCTGCTGCTTTCAAAGAAGCCGAATTTACTGCTTCTGCGATTCTATTCAACCATCGTAAAGTCCCTTCCATCCCATAGGGAAGCCCCACAGAAATATAGGGGATATCGAATCGGGATTTCATGTCTTCTGCTGCTTTTAACGCCAGTTCATTCCTTACCACTATATTCAGCGCCGCTTCCGGAGCTTTCATAATACTTTCCCAGGAATCTCCCACACCGGGCATGGACACTACATGTATATCGCATAACTCCAGCAAACGTCTAATTTCAATGGCATCAGCTTTTCCGCGCAGATAAACAGAAGAAAGTCCAAGCACGTTGACACCGTCAGATTTTTTTAAAGGGTTCATCTGCTGCACCAGCAGAGATAAGGCCCTTGAGAACCCGCCCGCAAAGCTCCCGTGAAGTCCCCCGCTGTCTATTCCATATACGGGCCACGGCAGATGGCTTTTAGCCGCAATCCCCTCAATATCATCACCTACAAGACTTATACTGCAATTATTTTGAACAAATAGCCGCTCCGGATTTCCATTTTTTTTCAAGTATTCAAATCCATTAATCAGATCCTTCTCCGTTCCATAAACCAATGAATTCTGATCCGGCTGCGTGCAATAAAATCTTTCCGCTGCGCCGGGCATACTGTCATCAATATATTTCATCGCATAAAAGTAGCACCATAGCGGACCATTCACTATGACATAGCTGCCGGGAATTGATGCAAACAATGCAGCGGAACCGGTTAACGCACAAGTTCCTATCCGGTGACAGGAATTTTCCCACTCAGATGGTTGCATAGGCAATCCCCCCCTTATTCCCATATCGGCAAAGCAGTCGGTATAATGCCCGAAATATCATAATTTCTCCATTTGTACCAACCATCGGTACCATAGGTATAAAAAATTGTTTCGTTTTCGTGCTGACAATTTCATTCGTCGTCAAAAGTATATCGGCAGCATCTATCAACTCCTGTCCGTCTCGCCCGTCATAGACTGGAATTGACTCCTCTTCTCCAATCCGATGGCGATATTCCGCTTTTTCCTTATCAGTTAAATTATCATAAAGAATTACCGCCTCAATACGCATTTCCAACTGCCGCAGGGCGGAAATTGTATCTGACGGATTATACCAGTGCGTACCGCGGCCAATACCGATGACTGCCTTTTTACCTTTTGTGATATGCAGAATCGATTTCACATAAGAATCTATTCTCTTCTTTTCTTCCTCTATAATCACTTTTGCCTTTTCTACGTTTTTATGAAGCCGTCCTATTTCAAGAATCCATTTACAAGTATTTTCCCAACCGATTGGATATATATCTTTAACGGCATGGATACCAAATTTCTTTTCTAACAAATCAGCCATTCCATTCATACGATCTGATTGTCCTGTTGTTCCCAGCACGATAGCCAATTCAGCAGCAGGAGCATTCGCCCATTCGGGAAAAGGAAGATAGCCGGGAAACTGCCCCTGTACCTCCAATCCGAGTAAGGAGAGAAGGCGTTTCACCTCGGTCACATACTGCCCTTCGGGCCCCATTTGGTCTCCTAAGAGCAGAATCCTATTAGGTACGTGCTCACAGGGTCTAAAAAAGCGCTCTATGATCGTTTCCGCCGTTTTATAATACCCCTCTGAATACTCACCGCCAAGAAAGCCCGCATAAGGAATACAGATAATCGGAATCCCGTACCTCATTTCCGCATCTGCCGATTCTGACTCTGCATCATCTCCAATAACTCCTGCCACACAAGAAGTCGCAATAAAAAGACATTCCGGATGATATGTTTCCATAACATACGAAATACTCTGCCGAAGTCGGCCTGTCCCACCGAAGATACTGTCTTTTTCCCGTATATTTGAGGAAACAAGAGGCACACATTCCATATTTTCCTGTCTGCCGTCAGCAAGAATCCGGTAATGCGATCCCAGATCCATCGTCTCTGCCACATGGACACACCCCATGGGACTGTGAAAAATTACTGCACATCCCCGGCAGCATGCAACCGCCCTCCATACTCCCGACATGGTGCAGCTGCAGGATTTATTTTTAGAAAGAAGCCACTTAGTTTTCGGTTCCATAAATATCTACCAGCTTTTCCAATTCCTCAAACGTTATCGGTGTCGGTACAGATAAATCTTCATTCAGCCAAATATCATGCGCTAATTTTCTGTATATATCCGCCTGCACTGAATCTGGTGCATACTGAAGCACGGTCTGTTTCGAGTTTTCAGACACATTCACAATCCTGTCGCGTGGTACGAAAGCTACCAACTTTGTATTTAAACGCTTAGCAAATTCTGTGAGCAACTTCTTTTCGTTTGGGGTGTTCCTGCTGTTGCCAATAATACCTGCGAGCCTCACATTGCCGCGCACAGCAAACCGCCGCACACCTTTGGCTATATTATTGGCTGCATAAAGAGACATCAATTCACCAGAAGACACAATATAGATATCAGACGCATATCCTTCTCTTATGGGCATTGCGAACCCCCCGCATACCACATCGCCAAGTACATCATACAAGGTTAAATCCACAGAAGGCAGTACATTCAGTTTGTCCAATAACTGTAAAGATACGATAATCCCCCTTCCGGCACAACCCACTCCGGGTTCAGGTCCGCCGGTTTCTACACAGGTAATCCCGTTAAATCCGGCATGGACTATATCTTCCTCTTTAATATCCTCGATTTCACAAGCTCGAACCTTATCCAAAATAGTTTCTTTACATATGTGCCCCAAAAGCAATCGTGTCGAGTCATTCTTCGGATCACAACCGATTTGGCAGACTTTTTTCCCCATCAGACTTAACGCGGCAGAAACATTAGATGCAGTTGTGGATTTGCCAATACCGCCCTTTCCATAAAAAGCAATTTTTTTCATGAGAATCTCAATCCTTATTTTAATAATATAATCAAACCATATATTATTTCTTACTCATTATTATATACAAATCGGAATGTTTTTGACAGAATATTCTATGATTCATAAATCATTCTCTAATAAAATGGTTTTATACGATATTTATTTAGAAATAAGATATCAATATTAAATCAAGCAGATAGGCTCCGATCCTTACTTACTTTCTCTCCATCAAACGAATCTTTGATGATGCTCATCTTGCTAAAGCTATATGGACAAACGCCCCACATGAAAAGATCCTCCTGCTGCATAAGACAGAGAAGGATCTTAAACTTTCATTATGGTTCTAAAATCATGCTTCCGCTTTATTTCTGCTGCTCCTGACATGTTCATGCCAGGTTACCCAAATGGATGTAGCTACGCAGACGGAAGAATAAGCGCCTGAAATAAATCCGACAAGCATGACCAAAGCAAAGTTCTTTGTAGTATCTCCACCAAAAAGATAAAGGGAAGTAACACAAAATAATGTGGTAATCAGTGTGTACATAGAGCGGCGGATGGTCTGATGAATAGAGTCATTAGCTAAAATAGCAAAACTGTCCGTCCGCCTGTGAGTATGAATCGCTTCCCTAATACGGTCAAAGATAACAACCGACTCATTCATGGAATATCCTAAAACTGTTAAAATAGCCGCCAGGAAAGACGCATCCACTTCCAAATGGAAAAAAGCAAATACGCCAAGCACCATCAAAATATCATGAACGATGGCAACAATCGCTGCAAATGCAATTCTATGCTCAAAACGGATTGTCATATATAAAATCATAGCGCCAAAAGATAACAGAACATTTAAAAGTGTATTTTTGGTTACTTCTGATCCAATAACCGCGCCTACTGTCTCAATACGTTTTACTTCTGCCGTACCTACTTTGGTATTGATATGGTCGATTATGGCCTGTGACTCATTTGCGCTCAGATTTCTCGTACGAATAATAACATCATTTCCTGATTCCCCATCTATAGACCCGGAAAGCTGGATAACCGCTGTTTCCAACCCATCTTCCCGAATCCCATTTCGAACTTGTTCTACGGTCACATTTTGCTGGAACCCCAATTCAAGAATTGTTCCACCGGTAAAATCAATGCCCCAGTTAAACCGGAACATAATAATAGACATGATAGAAAGCAGTACCAACAAACCGGAAACAGAAAACCAAAGCTTTCTCTTTGCAATAACATCAAAATTTTTAAACATTAGCTTCATCCCCCTTTTTACCACCAAACCACCAGGGGTTATGAATCCAGTTCGCATTAATCAGAAGCATCAGCAAAGTACGGCTGACCGTAATAGCGGTAAACATAGAAACTGCTACGCCAAGCCCCAATGAAAACGCAAAGCCTTTAACCGTCGCACTTCCCAAGAAAAATAAAATGCATGATGTAATAATTACTGTCATATTCGCATCAAAAATCGTAACAAAAGCACGTTTAAACCCAGACTGCACTGCCAGCCGCAAAAGTTTTCCGGATGCAATTTCTTCTTTAAATCTTTCAAAAATCAATACATTCGCATCCACAGCCATACCGATCGATAAAATAATCCCTGCGATACTGGGCAGTGTCAATGTTGCATGGAGCACATAAAGTATGCCCAGCAGTATCAATACATAAACAAGAAGCGCCGTATCTGCTACAAACCCCGATATACGGTATACTGCAAGCATAAAAAATACAACAAGGGAAAGTCCAATTGCAAAGGCTACTACCGACTTATCTTTCGAATCCTGCCCTAAAGACGGACCTACCGTACGAACTTCAAGCACCGATACTTTAACAGGCAGTGCACCGCTGCGAAGAAGAATCGCCAGATCTTTAGCCTCTTCCAATGTCCTTTGTCCGGTAATAACTGCGGATCCACCTGTAATTGCATCATTGACAATAGGATTCGTAAGTAAATCCCCATCCAGATAAATCCCTACATGACGGCCGATATTGGCTGCAGTAAGCTTCGCAAATTTATCTCCCCCTTCTTTACTAAATTGTAAGGCAACAAGAGGCTCCCGATTCTGTCCGATCTGTTCTCTCGCATCTTTCAGGTCTTCCCCGGTAAGACAAACATTCCCCTCTTCATCTCTAAATTCAAGAACAGCTGTTTTTCCGATAGTTTCGATAGCTTTCTGCGGATCCCTTTCCCCCGGAAGTTCAATAATAATACGATTTGTGCCTTCCCGTTGGATGATAGGCTCTGTCAACCCCATTTCATTGACACGCTTCTGCATAATATTAATAACTTGAACAATAGACTCAGTTGTCACCTTGTTCTGCTCAGTATCTTCCGCCTGCATAATGATATGCGTCCCGCCCTGAAGATCGAGCCCCTGCCGTATATTTCCTGCTAACCATCCGATGGATGCGGCAAAAATGCCGATAATTACACCGATAACGACAAAAAACTGCAGCAATTTTCCCGTGCGGAGCGAGCTTGCCCTCTTCTTTTCCAAAACTTCATCCCCTTTTCGTAATAATGATACGTTTTTCTGTAACTATTTTTGAGATATATTTATCATAAATTCCATTAGGGACAGAATCCATCACCTGGAAATCCCATAAAACAGACACACGTTTTTCAGGGGAGACTCTTTCGAGATATCTGTCATAATATCCTGCTCCCATCCCCAAACGGGTTCCGTCTACTCCACAGGCAACCGCAGGAACAAGCACTAAATCTAAATCTTCTGGTGCAATCATTGTATAAGGTGCAGGAAGATTCCTTAATCCAAGAGGTCCTTTTGTAAAGCCGGACATGGAAAAAAGCCGCCCGGCCCCCATCTGTCTTTCAGGTAGACAAACAGGAATATATATTTCCTTTTCATCCGCCACAGCCTGTTCAATTAATGGATCTAGATTTGACTCCCCCCTCATGGCTAAAAAAGCCATAATGCGGTTGGCCTTTTTATATTGCGGCAGAGAAACGATATTTGCCCGTAAATACATTGCCATTTTATCCGTTTCATCAGTAGAAAGAGCCCGCCTTAAGGCGAGCATCTTTTTCCGAATTTCCTTTTTCTTATAAATAAGAAGAGGCTCTTCCATGATCATTTATTTCTTTTCCCTGCTGATCTCATTACCATTTTCATCGACTTCAATAACTTCCTCTATAATCTCTGTACCTTCTTCAGCAGCGCTGTCAACCTCAACAACTTCTTCTATGGTCTCGGTATCTGTCGTTTTTCTCTGTTTAGAAAGCCGATCAGTTTCTTCCGGGTTTTCTGCTTCTGCACCAATTACTGCTGCACCGGCTTTTTTTGCCGTTTCAGTATCAATCAGATCAACGTCACCATGATGAATTGCTGTTTTTTCAACCTTAATTACAACCTTAGGTGCGATTTCAAGTTCTACATATTTATCACGCAATACCTTAATGATTCCATGAACACCACCGGAAGTCACCACATGATCCCCTTTTCTTAAAGAAAGAAGAAAACGCCCGCGCTCCAATTGTAACTTCTTCTGGGGACGATACATAAAAAAGTAAAAAATAGCAATTAAAATCAAAAATGGCCAAAACATTCCCAAAATATTTACTGCATCTTCCATTATACTCACCTCCAAGCATCATATGGTTTATTTTACCACAGCAGTCTCTGATTGTCTTTACTTTCAAGCCGACACATTCAACTCAGATCTTTATAATCACCATAATTTACAATGAACATTATTAATCGTAATCATTTCTTCCTATAGAATGCAATACTTTCACGCTATCATTGCTTATAATGTTCCATAAAATGCTCCCTGAATTCAGAAAAGTTCCCTTGCACAATCGCTTCACGCATATCACGCATGAACTGAAGTAAAAAATACAGATTATGAATCGTAACCAATCGAAACACCAGCAACTCTTCTGATTTATATAAATGCCTGATATAAGCTCTTGTATAGTTTCGGCAGGTATAACAGCCGCAGCTTTCTTCTATCGGGCGAAAATCCCTTTCATATTGTTTATTTTTCATGTTCATACGTCCTGTATGGATCATTGCCATTCCGTTGCGAGCCACACGAGTCGGAAAAACGCAGTCAAACATATCTACTCCGCGTGCCACACCTTCCACCAGACAGTCCGGCGTTCCTACGCCCATAAGGTATCTTGCTTTTCCTTTCGGCATCCATTGGATCGTTTCTTCTAAAATGTCATACATCAAATCATGAGGTTCTCCTACGGATAATCCGCCGACAGCCATTCCATCAAAAGGCAGCGAAGATATTTCCATCGCACTTTGTTTTCGTAAATCTTTATACATGCCACCCTGTATAATGCCAAATATACCTCTGTCAGTCCGTTGATGTGCTTTGATGCATCGTTTTGCCCAGCGTGTCGTTCGCTCTGTCGATTTTCTTGCATATTCATAATCCGCCGGATAAGGAATGCATTCATCAAAAGCCATGGCAATATCGCTTCCCAAATCTTCCTGAGCTCTTATGGATATTTCAGGGGATAAAAATTGTTTAGAACCATCTAAAAAAGAACGGAAATAAACACCTTCTTCCGTAATCTTTCTCATCGCCCCCAGGCTGAAAACCTGAAAGCCGCCGCTATCGGTCAATATTCCTTTATTCCAATTCATAAATCGGTGCAGTTCGCCCGCTTCATGAATCAATTCTGTCCCCGGCCGCAAAAAAAGATGGTATGTATTGGAAAGAATAATTTGCGCGCCCATCTCTTCCAGTTCTTCAGGTGTTACCGTTTTTACTGTAGCCTGAGTTCCGACCGGCATAAACATGGGCGTTTTAAATACTCCATGCGGCGTATGTAATAAACCGGCACGAGCGCCAGTCTTTCTATCCTCTGCTACTAACTCATAATTGACAACCATTTAAACCTCTTAGCGCAAAAACATGGAATCTCCAAAAGAAAAGAACCTGTACTTTTGGCGGACAGCTTCTTCATAAGCAGCCAAAATATGTTCTCTCCCAGCAAAAGATGCCATCATCATAATCAGAGTTGATTCCGGCAGGTGAAAATTCGTCACGATAGCATCTACCACCTGCCACTGATATCCGGGATAGATATAAAGCTGTGTCCAGCTGCTGCCGGCCTCTACTCTTCCTGTTTGCCCCGCCGACTCCAAAGTTCTGACAGAAGTCGTACCCACAGCAATGATCCGTCGGCCTTCTTCTTTAGCCTCATTTACTTTTTGTGCTGTTTCTTTTTCAATAGTATACCATTCCCGATGCATTTCGTGATCCTCAATATTCTCTTCCGCAACTGGTCGAAAAGTTCCTATTCCCACGTGGAGTGTCACAAAAAGAAGTTCTGCCCCTTTGTCTTTCATTTTTTCCAGAAGCTCAGGAGTAAAATGAAGCCCTGCTGTCGGTGCGGCGGCAGAGCCCTTAAACTTCGCATATACCGTCTGGTATTCATCTTTATTCTCCAGCTTTTTATGGATATAAGGCGGCGTCGGCATTTCTCCCAGCTGATCCAGCCAATTATCAAAATCACCGGAATAATGAAACTTTACCAATCGGCCGCCAAATTCCGTCTTATCAATAACAGTACATGAAAAATTCTCTGAAAATTCTATTTCCTGACCCGGCAATGCTTTACGACCCGGATTTACAAGAATTTCCCAAACATCATTTCCTTTCGGTGTCAAAAGAAGTGCTTCCACTTTTCCGCCGGTTTCCTTGCGCCTGCCAAATAATCGGGCAGGAATAACTTTCGTGTTATTGAATACAAACACGTCTCCCGGTCTTATTTCATCAAGAATATCTCTGAATCGACGATGCTGCCATTCCCCTGTTTTTTTATCCACCATAAGAAGCCGGCACGAATCACGCGGTTCTGCCGGCTGTTGAGCAATCAGTTCCTTGGGAAGAACATAGTTAAAATCTTCAAGTTTCATTACTTACTCCAAATACATACAAATATATCAATATATCTTCTCAATTTTGCTGCCTGTAAAATAGTGGAGCAGAATTTTTTTATAATACTCTTTCCCGTCACCGTTCTTTTCCGCCATCGCTTCCGCCCCCCACTGGGAAAGTCCCAATCCGTGACCAAATCCATATCCGGTAATAATTAAATTGTTACCTTTTGCGGAAATATCAAAAAGTGTACTGTCCAAGTCAAATGTACTTTGGATTACTTCTCCGGGAATTATTTTTCTGCCGGATTTTCCAGTAATTTCCATCGTCTTAACTCGTCCTGATACTCCCCGGTCCTTCGCTTTATTATTCCCCATGTGAAGCCTGGAGAGACCTATCTTTTTTACCTTCCCAACATGATACCCTGCTCGTGAAATTGCATTGGAAAATGAATCAATCGAAACAATTTTGCGCCATGGGCGATTAACTGTAGAACTGTTCTCCTCTTTTACTCCCCGCAGGTAAGGGACATATGATCCCCATACATTTTCACTGTCTTCTGTATATCCGCCGCCATTCGCATGAAAAAGCGCATCAATAGCCTTTCCGTTATAAGTAATTATCTCTCCTGCCGTTTCTTCCACTGCTTTATTCGTTGCCGACGTTTCCACCGAACAGCCACGATACACCTGTGACCGGGTATCATCTGTCATATCATAACCGGCGGATCGGTATCCATTCTTGTGATAAACAGCATAAGTCCTTGCCGCAACAGCCTGCGCCTTAATGGCATCAGGCTTCCATGAAGGCACGATTTCACTGGGAACTACGCCCTTTAAATACAACTCCATCGGTACCCGGTTCACAACAGTAACACCATTATTCCATGCAGAAGGAATTATCTTCATTTCGCCACGATACCTGTTTCCCTTTACAGAGAAGGCTTCTTCTCCATTTCCTGTCGTAAAATACACAGGAGCATTAAAAGCCTTCCCTTCTAAAACTATATTTTCTCCTTTCCGTGATACAGAAATCCGCTTGCCGGCATTATAAGATTTCCATACTTTGCCATTCGTTTCAATTCGGAAATGACTTAGTCCCTCAATCTCTACCTGCGACTGTCCGGAAAGCAGTCCGACTTCCACATCAGGCCCTTTTTTTTGCACAGGCTTAATCTTTGCAACATTTTTAACAACTCCTGATAAAAGCTGTACCTGTTTCTTTGTTACGGGAATAGACTCAGCACTTACGTTAACTGAATTTCCTATTAATACTGCAAAGGTTATGCATGCAGCAGCAACAGCTATATTTTTCATATAATCGTTCCTTTATTCATTCTTACCGGATAAATGATCTTTAAAATAAATATATTTTTATTTTCTAAAAAACAGATTTAAAAGAATTGTTCCTACAATACTGATCACAAAAGATGAGACAACAGGAAAGAAAAACTTCGTCTTTCCCCAGGACCAGTGAATATCCCCCGGCAACTGACCCAACAAGAAAAATTTGCCACTGAAACCTATTGCCACACCTGCTATGATCATAAAAATTCCGAAAACAATCAACATCTTTCCAAAATCCATTATCCCCCCTCAAACAGTTCGTCTTGAACCGTTTCTTTACTCCATATCGCACCTAAATGGTCATAAGCCGCCTTGGTTGCGATCCGCCCTCGCGGTGTACGGGAAATGAATCCGATTTGCATCAGATACGGCTCGCATATATCTTCAATAGTAGCCCGTTCCTCACTAATTGACGCGGATATTGTGTCAATACCTACAGGCCCGCCATTAAATTTTTGTATAATTGCTTTTAATACTTCCCGATCAATCAAATCCAATCCGATATCATCCACATAAAGCGCAGAGAGAGAGTCTGCCGCAATCTCCTGTGAAATAACTCCTTCCCCTTTTACCTGTGCAAAATCACGAATACGTTTTAATAATCGGTTCGCGATTCTTGGCGTCCCCCGGGATCGACGTGCAATTTCTTCCGCTCCCGTCTCTTCGATTTCAATATTCAAAATCCCTGCTGCACGAATCAGTATATGCTTTAATTCGTCTGCCGTATAAAACTGCATATGATTAATAATACCGAAACGATCCCTAAGCGGAGCCGATAAAGCCCCAGCCCTGGTAGTCGCGCCAATCAAAGTGAATGGCGGCAACTCAATGCGTATGGAATTAGCACCGGCACCTTTCCCCATGACAATATCCAACGCAAAATCTTCCATGGCCGGATAAAGTATTTCCTCTACACTTCGATTTAAACGGTGAATCTCATCAATAAATAAAACATCATGTTCTTGCAGCGTGGAAAGGATAGCAGCCAAATCTCCGGGCCTCCCGATGGCCGGCCCGCTCGTTACCTTAAACTGAACTCCCAATTCATTAGAAATAATTTTTGCCATCGTGGTTTTGCCAAGACCAGGCGGTCCGTAAAGCAATACATGGTCAAGTGCTTCTTTTCTGGATCTTGCGGCAGAAATATAAACATGCAGATTCTCTTTAAAAGTCGATTGTCCAATATAGTCACTTAACCGCTGCGGACGAATAGTCTGCTGCCACTCATCCCGCCTGCTTTCTTCACCTGCAGTAATTCGTCCTTCTGTGCCTAACATTTCTATATGTTCTTCTCCGCCAAGGCTTTTTATATATTTGTTATTCATAAATACCTTCAAGCAACCTCTCTTACCCCTGCTGAAATATCAGTACAACTTTATTGTTTTCCAAACTCACGAAGAGCTGCACTTACCAATGGGGAAACATCTTTATATTCTATTGACAGCTTTTTCAGTACCGGTTGAATTTCCGTATCTTCATAGCCAAGCGCACGAAGGTACTTAGCTGCATCGGCAGCAATACCGCTTTCATCCGGCTTTCCGACCGCCAACGATTCCGGCTCATCCATATCGCCTTCTGCGAAATCTCCTACCTTATCTTTTAATTCCACCAAAAGCCGTTCAGCCGTTTTCTTGCCCACACCGGGCAGCTTTGTTAAAACTGATAAATTTCTGTTCCGGATACTCAAAACAAAATCCGCCGGCTCCATCACTGAAAGAATACCCATTGCCACTTTAGGTCCTATTTTAGACACCGAGATAAGAATAAGGAACAGATCATATTCTTCCTGTGTCAGGAACCCATATAAAAGTATAGCATCTTCTCTTACTGCCATATAAGTCAGAAGCCGTACAGGCGCCCCTAAATGAATTTTCTGACGGCTCATTTCTGAAATAAATACACGGTATCCTATACCGCCAGCTTCGATGAAACAGAACTCTTTAGAAACAACGGTCGCTTTACCTTTTATATATCCAATCATATTTCCTCCTTGAACAGCCGCTTATGTTCCATTTGATAAATAGCCGTTAATCCTATTGCCAATGCATCTGCTGCATCATCAGGATTTATTTTTGTATTTATATGCATGATCCGCATAACCATTTCAATGACTTGTTTCTTTTCCGCGCGCCCATAGCCGGCCAATTGCTGTTTAACCTGTAGCGGAGTCACATTCACTACAGGTACGCTTTGTCTGTATCCGGCAAGAAGAATTACCCCTCTGGCCTGCGCGACTTCAATTCCTGTTGTTATATTCGTATTAAAATAAAGCGATTCCACTCCCATGAAATGCGGACGGTACATTTCTATAAGTTCAGCCACCCCTTCATAAACGATATTTAAACGTTCTAAGGAATTCTGTTCCTTAAATGTTTCAATCACACCATAGTTAATCGGTACAATTCTATTTCCATGCTTCTCTACGATTCCAAACCCGCAGCGTCCTGTTCCGGGGTCAATGCCAAGCACGCGCATAATGCCCTCCCAGTGAAATTATTTCTTATTATATCATAGACAAAATATGGAAATTCTCTGTTCCAAGCTGACATCTGCAAAACAAAACAGGTCCGAAGACCTGCTTCTTTTAAGTTAAAGGTTACGGGAGTCCGTCCTCCATTAAATGCGCATAATGTTCTTGGATCTTTTGGGTTACATCGCCCACCTTACCGCCGCCAATAGGGTTACCATCAATGGATAAGACCGGAATGATCCCATCCTGGGAATTTGTCAGAAACACCTCTTCGGCTGTCATCATATCTTCAAACCGCACAGGCTCAGATGACTCATCAATAGATGTTACCCCTGCAGATGGAGCTGCGCGAGTGAGTACAAGAGAACGGGTAACCCCACGAATCATATGCTCATTCGTTGCCGGCGTCCAAATAACTCCCGCTTTGACAATACATACATTTGAATGAGATGCTTCTGTCAAAAGCCCATCTTTAATAAAGACAGCATCATAACAATTTTTTTTCTGCGCCTCTGCTCTTGCCATCATATTATTTAATTGATTCAGACTCAAAATATCGCAGTGATGTCCGCGATCATCATCAAGTGTAATACAGTTCACTCCGGACTGGACTTTTTCAATTGCATTCAAATCAATAGGCTTCCCATATACAAGGACATTCGGTTGAAGCGCACTTCTTGCAGGGATCGTGAAGTTATGGTCATCACTCCCCCGAGTCACAATAATCTTCACATACCCTTCTTCAATTTCAGACTCTTCTACAACGACTTCTACGATTTCAGTAAATTCATCAGGAGCTGTTACGGGGCGGATTCCTAAAAGGCGCATGGATCGATATAATCGGTCGGTATGATAAGAAAGCCCGAAAGAATGTCCATGGTGTATACGGATCCATTCATAAGCACCGTCTCCAAACTGGACCGCCCGATCATCAGCACTGATAATTTGTGAAAAATCATAGTAAAAATTGTGATTGTAATATATGGCAGTTTTGGTTTCTCCCATACAATTCCCCTCCCAGCAAACAGAATACAAAATCAATCGTTTTCTTCTGCGTATTATCCTGCTAAAATTACTATACCGTTATTGTTTTTCAGATTTTATCATTTTTATTTTTTCAATAAATAACGGCAGGAATGTTTTTAAATCCGCAATGACCGCATAATCCGCTGTTTCCATAATCGGTGCTTTCGCATCACGGTTTACCGCGATAAGAACATCCGCTTTTACTGCGCACAAATGCTGCATAGCACCGGAAATCCCAAAAGCAAAATATACCTTGGGAGAAACACCTTTACCGGTTTGTCCGATTTGATGGCTCTGTTTCTCCCAGCCAAGTTCAGCTATAGGTCTGCTGCATCCCACTGATGCGCCAAGCAGTTCCGCCAATTCATGAAGTTGTACCCATTCTTTTTCTGAATGAATACCGCGACCGCCGGAAACAATAACAGACGCCTCTTCCACCGGATTGTCATCAGAAATTTCAGGCAGAATTTCTTTTAAAAGCGTGCCAAAATCTTCCAACCCCAGCTGGACGGGAACATCAATAATTTCACCAATACGGCTTTCATCATATGTGGGATACCGGAATGTCCCTGCCCTGACCGTCCCTACCTGCGGACGGAAATCAGGACTGACGATATCCGCCATAATATTTCCTCCCATCGCCGGACGGGACCAGACAATCAGTTTCGTTTCCGGTTCAACAGATAATTCCGTTACATCTGCCGTTACACCGCAAACTAAGTCTGCCGCCATACGAGGAGCCAAATCCCTGCCATAAGGATCTGCTCCAAACATCACGATATTGGGTTTCTTTTCTTTAAAAAATCCCGTTAAAGCCTTCTGATATGCCACGCCATCATAATGCGTAAAAATCGGTGCATCCATAACGTAAACGAAATCCGCACCAAGATGAATAAGTTCTTGTGCTTTATCGCGAATCTCACTTCCCACAAGAACAACGGACACCGATTCATTCAGTTCAGCAGCCAATTCACGGGAAGCTCCAATCAATTCCCCCGTAACTTTCTGTATTTCACCATATTTAGGAATGGCAACAACGTAAATTCCTTTATAATCAGAAAAATCCATACTTACCCTCCTAAATTACAGAAATTTTCCTTAATGCTTCTATCAGAATATCTACCGATTCTTGAGGATCTTTTTCCTCAATACGAAGGTTTTCCTTTTGTGGCGGTACTACGGGCCGTACACGTTTCACCTGTGTGGGAGAACCTTTTATTCCAATCCGTGCAGTATCAATATCCAAATCCGCCGCTGTAATGATATGAAGTTCAGCATCTCCCTTGCCCAAAATTCCTTTTATCGAGGAATACCGCGGTTTGTTAAGTTCCGGCAAAACGGTTACTACCGCAGGAAGTTTTAATTCAACAACTTCAGCACTGCTTCCATTTTGCCTGGTAACAATAAGACCGCCTTCTTTTTCAAAAGAAATAAATGAAGCACCACTCACATCGGCAATCCCGAGTGTTGCTGCTATTTCAGGCCCTATCTGCGCTGTATTACTGTCAATAGATTCTATTCCGCAGAAAATCAAGTCAGGCATCCCTATTTTAGAAATGGCTGCAGCAAGGGTATAGCTGGTTGCCAAAGTATCCGCTCCGCCAAAGGCCCGATCTGTTACCAGATAAATATCATCAGCCCCCATAGCAACCGCGTCCCGAAGAACGGCTTCCGCCTGCGGCGGTCCCATGGTAATCACCGTAACCGTTCCACCTATCCGATCCCTAAGAGATAAGGCTGCTTCCAACGCATTCAAATCAACAGGATTCATAATGCTATTGGCATTATTACGTTTAAGGCGCCCCGTTTCCGGATCCACTTCCATTTTGGAAGTGTCTACTACCTGTTTAATACAAACGAGAAACTTCATGACATCCCCCTTTATCTATTAAACCATATGATTCAGTATATCATACGGGCATGGATTATGCATAAAATATCACGCCTCGGTAACTCATTCAGTTTCCCTGCTTATGCAAGACTTCTCCCACTACAGATTGGGGGCCCAACAGCTTTTTGAGTGCTATTTCAGAATCCGCACTGAAGTCCAGATAAAACTCTCTGCTCATTGTAATCTTCTGGTGTGTTCTCTCCAGATGAAGAAATACAGGAACATTCCCATGATTTTCTCTCAATATGACCGACAACCGATTACTTACGGCATCAGATTCATGGGCAGCATCGATATAAAGATGGACTGACTTATACATCGGACGTACTACTTTATGGAACTGTGCCAGCGGTATAATCTCCTCAGCCAATATTCTTACATCCCTTTCATTCGCCTGCACACGTCCGCGGACACACACCGCGCGGTCTTCAGAAACCATCATACGTGAGTTTTCCCATACAGAAGGAAATATGACCGCTTCCATGGCTCCTTCATAATCTTCCAGACTTACATACCCCATAGGCGCGCCTTTTTTAGTTGTCATACTTTTGACGCGGGTTATAATCCCTCCAACAGAAACCATCTTCCCGTCATATTTCATCCCATCACTCAACAGTGAATAAATAGGCGAACAATATTTCATCTGCTGCTTATAAGAATCAAGAGGATGCCCGCTTACATAAAATCCAAGCAGTTTTCTTTCCGAATCGATCTTCTCCGCCGCCGACATATCTGGTAAATCGGGATAAACGATTGTTTTTGCCTTTATTTCTCCACCAAATAAGGACAATTGTCCCGATTCCCTGTCACTTCGCGTCACTGACGCATTATTTAATGCCTGGGGCAGCACTTCGATAAGCTGTCTGCGATTATAGCCAAAAGAATCCATAGCCCCGCAGCGAATCAGACTTTCACAGGCGCGGCTGTTCAATCCCTTGGAATCAATCCGTTCCAGCAGATCGGAAATAGATTTAAACGCGCCATCTTTTTTCCGTGCGCCGATAATGGAATTTACGATTCCTTCTCCTACATTTTGCACACCGGCAAGACCAAAAAGAATGGTATCCCCATTCACGGAAAATCCCGCTTCACTTCGATTTACATCAGGCGCCGCTATTTTTACTCCTGCACGTCTTGTGTCGGAAATATAACGGCTGACCTTATTACGATCCCCATTATAACAAGTCATCATAGCTGCCATAAACTCAGGTCTGTAATGTGCTTTTAAATATGCTGTCTGCCAGGCAATCCATCCATAACATACACTATGTGACTTATTGAATCCATATCCGGCAAAATGAACCATCAGATCAAATACACGGTTAGCAATTTCTTCACTTATTTTTTGTACTGCCGCCCCTTTAACAAACAACTCACGCTGGGCCTGCAGTATTTCCGGTTCTTTATGCCCCATCGCGCGACGAAGAAGATCTGCCTGACCAAGACTGAATCCCCCCATAACAGACGCAATCTGCATAACCTGTTCCTGATACAGGATAATCCCGTAAGTTTCTTTAAGAATTGTCTCCAACGAAGGATGCGGATAATCAACTGCCGTTTTCCCATGCTTGCGGTTAATAAAATCTTCCGCCATGCCACTCCCCAGCGGTCCGGGGCGATATAAGGCTACCATAGGAATCAAATCTTCAAAACACTCAGGTTCCAACTGCATCAAAAGCGATGTAAACCCTGATGATTCCGACTGAAATACCCCCACCGTATCTCCGGAGCACAGCATTTTGCAAGTCAATTCATCCACATGAGGAATCGCTTCTATGTCAAGCGCAATTCCTCTGTTCGTCTTAATCATTTCTAATGCATCATGAATAACCGTAAGATTGCGAAGACCTAAAAGATCCATCTTAAGCAGTCCAAGCTCTTCGTCCAAGTCCTTTTCATACTGGGTTTGAATAAAATTATCCTGGGTCAGTTGTATAGGAACATATTCTTCGACCGGTTCGGAACAGATCACTACGCCTGCCGCATGAGTTCCCGAGTTTCTTGAAAGGCCTTCTAAATCCAGACAATGGTCGATCAAACGGTGTATATTACTATCAGACGCATATAATTCCGCAAACTCTTTTGACCGTTCCAGCGTTGTCCTCAGCGTAACTCCGGGACCACTCGGAATCATTTTCGCAATCCGATCCACTTCCCGAAGCGGCATGCTTAACACACGCCCGACATCCCGAATTACCGCACGGGCAGCCAATGTACCAAAAGTAATAATCTGCGCCACATGGTCTTCACCATATTTTTTTGCTAAGTACTCAATGACCTGACCCCGCCCTCTGTAACAGAGATCCGTATCAATATCAGGCATAGAAATCCGTTCCGGATTTAAGAAGCGTTCAAAAAGCAAATGAAAACGCAGCGGATCCACTTCCGTGATATGGAGAAGGTATGACACGATACTCCCTGCAGCACTTCCTCGCCCCGGACCGATAGGAATACCGTGTGTTTTCGCATATTGAATGAAATCCATGACAATGAGAAAATAATCAGCAAACCCCATATGATTTATAACGCCCAGTTCATAATCAAGACGCTCTTTTTCCTTATTCCCATAGTTCGGATATCGCTCAGGAAGAGCTTCTTCACACAACCTGCGCAAATAAGTTGCCGCGGTTTCTCCTTCAGGAACGGTAAAAGACGGCAGCTTGTGTTTACCAAAAGTAAATGTGACATTGCACCGTTCTGCAATTCTCGCTGTATTCTCAATGGCCCCGGGAAAGTTTCCCAAAAGCGCTTTCATCTCTTCTCCGCTCTTACAATAGAATTCCTCATTCGCAAAACGGAATCTACCGGGATCATCCATCGTGTTTCCTGTTGATATACAAAGTTTGATCTCCTGACTTCCCGCATCCTTTTTTCTGGTATAGTGAAAATCATTGGTCGCCACGAGTCCAAGTCCATATTCTTTGGCAAGTTCAGCCAGCGCAGGCCGTACCGCCGCCTCTTCCGGCAATCCGTGGTTTTGTAATTCTATAAAGTAATTATCTTTTCCAAACGTATCCATATAAAACCGGATAATTTTTCTTGCCTGTTCCAAATCTCCCTTCAGGACTGCCTGTGGCAATTCGCCGCCGATACAAGCCGACAATGCAATAACACCTTCATGATACTTCAGAAGTAAATCATGATCTGCCCGAGGTTTATGATAGTATCCTTCCGTCCACGATTTTGAACAGATTTTTATAATATTCTTATAACCAGTGTTATTCTCTGCCAAGAGAATCAAATGAGCCAGCTTTTCTTTTTTATCGGCATCCTTAATGAAACGGCTCCCCGCTGTCACATATATCTCACAACCGATAATCGGCTTAATCCCCTGTTTTAAGCATTCTTTATAAAGGTAAACAGCTCCATACATAACGCCATGATCTGTAATGGCTATCGCCGTCTGCCCCAGTTCTTTTACATATGAAACAAGTTCCTTGATTCGACAAGTTCCGTCAAATAGGCTGTACTCTGTATGAGAATGGAGATGAACAAATGAATCCATACTATCCTCCAATTCATTAACTATACACAATCAAATTACAAAAAGACATTTAGCATTTCAGTATTTATCATACCACAGGGATAATTCTCCACCAATAAAAAACAGGCTTTAACCTTATTTTTCTCTTGGTTGCCTGTTTTCCGTTTTTACTCAACTTTTTCTGATCTTTTCTTCTTTAGTACCACTGAACTACCGCTCTTTTCCGCTTCAAGAACATCATCTTCCGATAAGTGATCCGTATCTAAAACGATTTTCACACCCATCCGATCCAGCATTTCATCAATGGTATGCTGCGTTTTAAAAAGTTCACCCATTTTTAGCTCCTTATCCTCATTTTCATTCAAATATGGTCTTCCCAAACATATTCCACTTTATGGCGACACATCCGCCAAATAAATACGATACCTGTCCATACGGCGGTAGCTCCGATAATCAAACTCATATCGACTTTGATTACAGAATCCTGCGCTGGGGAAGGAAAGCTTGACATCATGGTAAATAAATAGATACACACGGCACCCCACTGCGCAATATAGGACAACAGCATCCCCGCATATACATGTCTGGCTCTTACGGAAAAAAACGCTATGGCTGAAATAATTACAACAGATGAAAATCCTGACAGAAGCATATCTGTTCCAAATATTTCACGATTCCCCAAAACATACCATGCACCAAAAACAGCAATAAATGCCATCAATGAAAGAATATTGGTTACAAGGAAAGTCGCCCGAAATCTTTCCCCCAACGGGTTCGCTGTCTTACAGGCTCCATAGATGGCACCGACCTGAATACAACTCATAAACAACCAAATAAGGCCAAACACACTTTTCGTTGTAAAAAGGTCCCAATTGGCCAATTCCAACGCAAGAACCCCTGCAGAGATGACATTAATGATTGTGATAAAACGGACTCCTCTTAATAGCAAAGGCTGCTGGAATATATTCCCCCAAAAGGCTGCCGCTAACCGCACAATCATTCCCGTAAGAATAATCCCCAAAGGCCAAAATGTGCTTTCCGGAATATTAAACCGACCATTCGAAAAAAGTGCGCCAGTCATCCCCGCGCAGAGAAACGCCCATGCTTCATTTCCGTCTAACCCCGGTTTTAAAAGATTAAGCGCCGTCTTTCTTTCCTCTTCGTTTTGCGCAACCATCGGTGCTACAATAGCTACGCCAAAATCCTGAGACTCCAGCCACAAATATATGGCAAGAAAAAACATCGGTACAAATAATATATAATCAGTAAAATCCATCATTCCCCCCTAATCTTTATCGGAATTTATCGGAACAGCTTTTACCCCGAAGTATGTCCATATTTTATCACAAATAAAAAAGAAATGAATCTCATGGCTTTTCTCGCACCGCTTTGTTATGATAACTGATAAGAGGTGATTTTATGTCTAACTTATTAAAATTGACCATGATCCTCACAAAGGCTAAAGTCGCAGATATTGCAACAAGAAGATTATTATCCTTTGGTGATAAAATGATAAAAACAAATTCAAAAAGGCGGTTCACTCCGCTCCGGCCGATTGCAGGCGTTTTCTGGCTCTTACATCCTCGAAAGGCACTTTATTTCTTTATACTGCAAAAATCTCTGACGGTTGCATGGTCTATTACAAAATCCATCATCAATAAAAAAGTTTAGAATGCAATCCATATCTAATTACGCAGCATTTTTCGTATTTCATCAGCAGCTTCCAATATCGTTCCACCGCCATGCACGGCATATAAGCACAAAGCAGCAAGACAAAATATGTCATTCTTGGTATCTGCATATACTGGATAGGAAAACACTGATTCCTCTGCAAAAAAACTGCTTATTTCCATTTTGGTGACACAAGTAATCAGCTTTCTCGTTAAGGCTCCTTCATAGATAATAAGACCCTGCTTTTCCATGCACCGGGCCGCATGAGCAAAAAGCCCCGACTCCTCCAGATCCTTCGTTACAATCACAAAGGAGTCGGCCGCTCTTATCCGTGCCAATGCTTCTACACGATTACTTAATACAGACTGATGTCCGGCAAAAAATAATCCCGCTTTTATTCCCTGCCTATCTAAAAAATGGCAAAGGGATAAGCCCTTTTTTTTTGCAGATTCATCAGGAACTATAAAAACAATCACCAAAGACATTCCCTGGTTTTCATCCGAATACCGTTCTGCCAATTCAGCCAGCTGTTTATAGGAAATCCCTGCCAATCTGTTCACACTTTCATGAAAAATCTCTCGGTTATGCCGAGAGATCGTAAATAAACGTTAAAAATGATTAAAAGATTTACGCCCAGATGGTGCCAACTGCCCTTCCATCGCTTTAATCATTCGTCTGCGTTCTTCTATATCGCTCTTTTCACGTCCCGATATAACGGCACCCCAAATAAGGCCTACCGAAATAACATTAGTCAACAATGACGTACCGCCATAAGAAATAAAGGGCAATGGAATCCCAGTGACAGGAAAACATCCAATGACCATTGCCATATTAATAATTCCCTGTACAGAAATAAGCAATGTCAATCCGTAAACAAGTAAAGATTCATAAGGTTGTTTCAACTGGCGGGCGCAGGAAAACCCGCACATAAGAAATCCCATGAACAGGCACATAACAACAACTGAACCGATGAATCCAAACTCCTGGCTGAAAACTGCATAAGCAAAATCTGTATGCTGTTCAGGAAGGTATAAAAATTTGTACACCCCTTCCCCCGGTCCCTGCCCCCAAAATCCACCGGAACCGACTGCGGTTAAACTCCGTACAATCTGATATCCCGCCCCCAAAGGATCGGCAAACGGATCCCATAATATAGCCATACGCTCCGCGCGATAAGCAGAAACAACAGCCAGATATCCCCCAAGACAAACTGCCGTCACAATTCCTGCCAAAATCTCCAAAAACGGCATCCCCGCAAGAATATAAAGCAGTCCCGGGAAAAAAAGGATGATAGCCGCCGTTCCCATGTCAGGTTGGAACAAAACAATCGTTGCCAAAACCGCAGGACATAATATCGGCAAAAAATGATGGACAAGCCCCCTCTTTTTCCGACGCTTTCCCACAGGGCGATTCAATATACCATAAAAAACTGTAATGGGCTCTTTATTCTTGATCCGTTTCGCCAAAAAAGCAGCCGTCCAGATAATTCCCGCAACTTTCGCCAATTCCGAAGGCTGCAGTGACATGGGGCCCAACATAATCCAGCGATTCGCACCATTAACACTAATTCCCGCAAATTTAACAAGAATAAGAAGCAGAAATACCGCAATAAACCAAAGCCAAGCACCTTGCTGAATTTTATTCGTTCCCAATTTAACAGCAATCCAGGCTGCAAAAATTCCTCCTAAGAGAAACAGGATGTGGTTCGATATATGTTTATATGCGCTTCCGCCGTCATAAATATCCATATAATATGTCGAGCTGTATATATTTAAGCATCCTATCACTATAAGCACGCCGGTAATCGCAATAAGCCACCGTAAAGAATCCGGTACATACTTCATCTTATCGGACGCGTGGCCACGAGACGACATACAAGGTTCCCCTTTCTGCTGAACTTTTCTTCATACTCTGTTTCCACATCGCCTTTCACCGGTTTACGGTGGAGATCGTAAGTAATGAAAGAAATCTTCCATCCCATTTCCTTGAACTCCGCTAAAGAAAAATCAAAGAGGTCTTTATTATCTGTTTTAAAACGGATTTCTCCACCTTTTTTAAGTATCCATTCATATTTTTTCAGGAACTCTCTATAGGTCAATCGCCGCTTCGCATGTCTGGCTTTAGGCCAAGGATCGCTAAAATTCAAATAAATGACGGAAACCTCTCCCCGTGCAAAAATATCCTGAATATGTTTCACATCCCCTAAAATCAAGCGGACATTGGCAACTGGCGGATCCATCTCTGCGGTCTTCTTAGCCGCATAATAAATGACACCTTCCTGTACCTCCATTCCTATATAGTTGATATCAGGATGAACGCTTGCCATGCGGGAAATAAACCGTCCCTTTCCTGTACCGAATTCTACATGAATTGGGTTCTCAGGTTCAGGAAATAAAGTATTCCATTTGCCTTTCAGCCGTGTCGGCTCCTCCATGTATAAAATATCCGTATAATCCTTTATCGCTTCATCTATCCAAGGTTTCCTCCGAAGACGCATAGATCCTCCACCATTTTATTTTCCTTATTGATTATAGCATAATGACCACCGCATAAACCGATTGTCTGAAGGCCACTACTTTTGACTGACGCCTTCATTTCTAATATACGTTACCGGCTGCGTTCGTAAAAATGTCTGATCAAAATTGTTCCAATTAAAATTCATATGGCCCGCTTCTTCTGCCGCCTCCATTCTTTTTCGATTCCACAACCTGTCGATTTCTTCCTTATTTTCTCCTACCTGTTCCCTATCATTCCTAATCATTACGTTTCCATACATCGTCATTAATGTGGTTACATCCTTATCAAAATCAGGTGAAAACAGATTACATGCTGAATCATAATGGACAGCGGTCAATCCCATCATTCCCATCAGCGTATCATACAACATATCATTGGAAAACGGTACGTTCCTTCGCGCCTCAATCATCGCGGCCGTCTGCGGATTTATCCGATGATAGTCCTCAGACATATAAATCCAAAATGGAATATGAACCATGGTGAAGTTAAATTGATCCGCATTGTGTCCCGGTCGGGCCGTCACCTCTTCACCATGATCGGAGAAATACATAACAGCATCAGCATGCAGGTAATTGGTGGCCTCATTCATGATAGATTCCATCACATAATCATTAAACAGAACTGAATTATCATATTCATCATTCATAACCTCTGCCGTTTCACGTTCTTTAGATGTATCAACCGGCCAATGATAGAACTCTCTGGGATAGCGGTCCCAATAACTGATATGGCTCCCCATCAAATGAATGACGATCAGCTGCCTCCTGTTTGCAGGATCCACTTTCTTTAAATAAGGTATCAGCGCAGTATCGTAATCTTTCGTAATTACATCGGTTCCTATATATTGATTAAACCAATATTGGTCATCACACTCAGAACCGATAGCACCGATAGGCGTATCCCATATACCGAAACGGGACTGATTAGATATCCATGTAGTTTTAAATCCCGCTTCTCTTGCCAAATCAATAATAGAATAAGCATCAGACAAATTCATTCCGTTATATTGGTTCTTCTCCGTCAGCGCACAAGTGAGAACTTGTACCGTCTGCGTATAGCAGGAATAGACATGGTTAAAAAACGTATAGTGGGGATCTATGTTTGCCTCTGTTTGAAACGGCGTCGTTTCCCTTTTATATCCATATACATGCATATGATCCCGCGTAAGCGATTCTCCTATGACCAGTATATATACTCCATCAGGAGCTGCTTTCAGCTTTGCCAGCACATCCGGATCTGTAATGTGCATATTCCGCCTTGCTTTTAAAATGGATTGATACTCGCCAAAGCTTCTTAAAGTTTGATATGCCTCAGCATATACATGGGCGATACGCGTACTGCTGATAGAAAGTACAGAAAGCCCACAATTCGCAAAGAAGAAGAAAAGCAATACAAACCAGGCCTTTTTGGATACAATTTCTTCCTGATGAAAGCTGTACCTGCTAGTAAGGAACACCAATGCCCCCAACAGGATCAGCGCGATAATCCCGCCTGCCAATCCGGCATAGGGAAGATTTACTTCCATGTAAGAAATCGCTTCCGATATATTTGTCTGCGCCATGGCTATCATCATATTCACTGACAAAAGAGCCTTAGTCGTCATATAATACCCGATATAGCTGAATTGGATCAGCACATATAAGAGAATGAAAACCATGCAGATAATCCGGGCAATCATTCTCCACCTATGCGGCAGCAGCCATGCAGCAGTAAGACAGGAAATAAAAAGATAAAGAGGCGTGCTAAATTCCCCCGATAAATCTGCCATATCCAGAGTGACATTAGCTTGTATAGATAAATAAGGCACAATAAGAGAAAGCCCAAATAAAAACGTAATCGTAAGCCACAGTGATACAATCGCTTTTAATAAATGCCGTCTGATGAAGTATGCAGTCACGAATCCTGTTTGTAGAAAAAGCAAAAAAAGTTTAATTAATGAATATGGCTGATATCCGCCGGGCGCACCAAAATACCAGCTCAAGAAAAATGTGATTCCTACAGGTATGAATGTGGCAAATGCCCACCAGTATATCCAATGTATATTTCCCGACTTATCCATACCCGGCATATGATTTACAGTCTCTCTGATTCCCATGTATATAAAACCTTTACTCCATATAATGTACTTATTTATATCTTTGATTATTCTAACACAGCCGTAAAGAAATCATATCCATCTTTCCTCCCTATAAATTTAAAAAGATGGTATCCGCGAAAAGATAACCATCTTTCACTTTTATGTATAAATAAACCTCTAATTTGTTAATGCTCTCAAAGGCGCCGGAATCTTTCCTCCCCGGGCAATAAACTGATCTGCTTTAAACCGATTAATATCAATAACCGGCGCATATCCCATAAGTCCGCCGAAATTAACCATGTCTCCAGGCTTCTTTCCGGGAGCCGGAATCAGTCTTGTCGCCGTCGTTTTGTTATTAATCATGCCGATTGCGGCTTCATCAGCAAGAATCGCCGAAATCGTCGCTGCGGAAGTATCTCCCGGAATTGCTATCATATCCAATCCGACGGAACATACGCAGGTCATGGCTTCCAATTTTTCCAAAGAAAGACTTCCCCGCTGCACCGCTTCAATCATACCGAGGTCTTCGCTGACCGGAATAAATGCTCCCGACAGGCCTCCAACACTAGAAGACGCCATGAGACCGCCCTTTTTCACCGAGTCATTCAAAAGTGCAAGTGCTGCGGTCGTCCCCGGTCCGCCGCAGCTTTCCAACCCCATTTCTTCCAATACCTGCGCCACACTATCCCCGACAGCTGCCGTTGGTGCCAATGATAAATCAACAATACCGAAAGAAGCGTGAAGACGTTCTGTAGCCGCTTCCGCCACAAGCTGACCTAAACGCGTAATCATGAACGCCGTATTTTTCACCGTTTTTGCTACAACATCAAAAGGTGCGCCTTTTATACTTTCCAAAGCCTTTTTCACAACACCGGGACCGGAAACGCCGACATGGATGGCAACATCCCCCTGCGTCACCCCATGGAATGCGCCTGCCATAAAAGGATTATCTTCCACAGCATTACAAAATTCAACCAGCTTTGTACAGCCATACGCATCTTTATCTTTCGTCAACTCTGCCGTTTCTTTAACAATTTCCCCCATACGTTTTACAGCATCCATATTGATACCCGCTTTAGTTGACCCGATAGCGACAGAACTGCAAATGCTCCGTGTTACGGCTAAAGCCTCAGGAATGGAATCAATCAGCACCTTATCCGCCGATGTCATCCCCCGATCAACTAAAGCGGAAAACCCGCCAAGAATATCTACACCGACTTCATCAGCTGCTCTTTGGAGTGTTTCAGCAATCGAAACGTAGCTGGAACTCCTGATTCCGCCTGCTACCAGTGCAATCGGCGTTACAGAAATCCGCCTGTTTATAATCGGTACGCCGTACTCACGGGATATATCATGGCTTACCTCCGCCAGATCTTCCGCATTACGGCAGATTGTATCATAAATGTTATTACACAAAGTTTTTTCATCAGAAGAAACACATCCGAGCAGCGATATCCCCATCGTTATCGTCCTTACATCCAGTTTATTCTGATCAAACATACGCTCCGTGGACAGGATATCCTCAATATCTAATTCAAGCATGGTCCCTCCTCAAATGCGATGCATAGCATAAAATATGTCTGCAAGCTGTACACGCACATCCACACCCAGTTCTTTACCAAGCATTCCCAATGCATCTTGTACATCTTTAAGAGTTCCCTTTGCCTTTTCCATATCACAAATCAGGATCATATCAAAAATTCCATCCAAAATCGTCTGAGAAATATCCAGTATATTAATATTCTGCAGTGCCAATTCTTTAGTAACGCCCGCAACGATACCGACACTGTCCGCGCCGATAACCGTAACAACAATCTTTTTCATACCCGTTCTCCTTTCCCCTGACAAAAAGTCATAATTCAATACTTAGTCATTATATCATATAACACCGTATCTTTTATCCATTAGCATTTCGTATTCATCTTTTTATCCCCATAAACAGTATCCTTCTCTCTTTTCTTCTATAAATAATGAAGAGAACCGTGTATAATAAATAACCAAAGAATAGCTCGTTTATCTTTCAGAAGGAGAACTTATGAAAAGTTTAAAATATATTTCCTGGAATGTTAATGGACTCCGCGCTTGTATGAAAAAAGGCTTTATGCAGTCTTTTAAAGAGTTGGATGCAGATTGCTTCTGTCTGCAGGAAACGAAACTCCAGCCTGACCAGATCGAGCTTGACCTCCCAGGCTATTATCAGTATTGGAACAGTGCAGTAAAAAAAGGATACAGCGGAACTGCATTATTTACTAAAATAAAACCTCTCTCTGTTACCTATGGTATCGGTATGGAGGAGCATGATCAGGAAGGACGGGTCATCACAGCAGATTTTAATGACCACTGCCTGGTAACCTGCTACACACCAAACAGCCAGCGTGGACTGGCACGGCTTACATATAGAATGAAATGGGAAGATGATTTTAAAAAATATCTGCTTGATTTATCTAAAAAAAAGCCGGTCATTCTCTGCGGCGATTTGAATGTGGCCCACGAGGAGATCGACCTTGCCAATCCGGCATCAAATCATATGAACGCAGGTTTTACCGATGATGAACGTAATAAAATGACAGAACTCCTTTCCGATGGATTCACTGACTCTTTTCGCTATTTACATCAGGACAAAAAAGATGCCTACTCCTGGTGGAGCTACTTTGCAAAATCCAGGGAAAGAAATATCGGTTGGAGAATTGATTATTTCCTCGTCTCCGATATATTGCAGCCGCGGATTAAAGCGGCAGAAATCCATTCTTCCATTTTGGGCAGTGACCACTGCCCGGTGGAATTGGATATTGAAATCTAAGATATACCTGCAAGATTCTAATTATTTATACCATTCAGAAAGAAGGAATTTAAATGACGAATGTACTCATCGTGGAAGATGAGCCTGCCATTTCCGACATGGAAAGGGATTTTCTTGAAGGCGCGGGATACAATCCCTTCATTGCGGAAAACAGTGAAGAAGCATTGCACATGATACGCAGTGAAAAGATAGATGCCGTTATTCTTGATGTCACCCTGCCGGGAGAAGATGGATTTTCCCTTTGCCGCAAACTGAGAGAAATCACAAACGTGCCCATTCTTTTTGCAGCAGCCAGAACAGAAGACTCTGATATCGTCCGTGGGCTGGGACTTGGTGCCGATGACTACCTGCTTAAACCGCTGAAAGGAACCATCCTTATTGCCCATTTACGTGCGCAGCTTTCTGTCCACATGCGGATTAAAGCGGAACAACTCAATAAATCCATGCCGGAAGAAGGAATTACTATCGGAGACCTCATCATCCGCCCCAAAGCTCGGCAAGTCATCCTTAATGATAAAAATGTATTGCTTACAGGCAAAGAATTTGATCTTCTCTATTTCCTTGCCACACATCCCAATGAAGTATTTTCAAAAGAGCAGCTGTTCGAACAGATATGGAGCTTAGATCCCATCGGTGAGCCGGCAACGGTTACAGTCCACATTAACCGGCTCCGTTCCAAATTAAAAAAGGTATCCGGCCGTGCTTACGAACGGATTGAAACTGTTTGGGGCTCCGGCTACCGGTTTCATGGAAATTGATTCTTTTGAATGGGCAATACCATCCGATGAAGAACTTTACACCATTGCATGATACAAGGATAATATTATGAAAATTTTAATTACAGGCGGCGCAGGATTTATCGGCTCCCACTTATCCGATGCGCTCCTCGCTGCCGGGCATGAGATCACAATCATAGATGATCTTTCGAGCGGAACAAAAGATTTTCTTCCCAAAGAAGCGGAATTTCTCAAAATGGATATCCGGAATGAAAAACTGACGGATATCTTTAAAGAAAGACATTTCGACATCATCTATCACGAAGCAGCGCAGACCATGGTTCCCGCTTCTATTGATAATCCCTATCTGGACGCGGATATAAACATCAGCGGTATGCTCCGTGTACTGGAAGCCGCACGCAAAACAGATGTGCAAAAAATTATCTTCTCTTCCTCCGCCGCGGTTTATGGAGATAATCCCGCGCTCCCTCTTACAGAAAATCTGATTCCCGCTCCCAGTTCTTTTTATGGACTTACAAAGTGGATGACGGAAAAATATCTCGCTCTTTACCATAAAATTTACGAACTCTCCTATACCGTCCTCCGTTACAGTAATGTGTACGGCCCCCGGCAAGGTGCTGATGGCGAAGGCGGTGTCATTTATATTTTTGCCAAATCGCTCGCGGAAAATAAACCGATTACCATTTTCGGAGACGGTCGGCAGACCAGGGATTTTATTTCCGTCCATGATGTTGTTTCTGCCAACCTGGCAGCTTTACATCAGGCGGACGGCGAAATTATAAACATCAGCACCGAAACAGAACTGTCGCTGAACGATTTGGCAGCAGAAATGATTGCGGCCGCCGGACGCTCCCGAAAACTTCTCCATTACGGTTCCCCACGCACAGGCGACATCTATCGCTCTTGCCTCTCTAATCAAAAAGCGAAGACACTGTTGCATTGGACTCCTTCAAGAAACATCAAAGACGGTCTTACCGAAACGATTCATTTCTTTCAGGACAGACTCTAAATGATACAAAAAAGCATTTCCCTATGCAGACGCATGAACGGAAATGCTTTTTTAACTTGTTATACGAGATACTCCGCCAAAACTTTAGCTACTCCATCATTCTCGTTAGAGTCACAAATGTTTCCTGCTGCCGAACGGGCATATTCGTCCGCATTTTTTACAGCATAAGAAATTCCCGCCATTTTCAGCATAGATACATCATTTTCTGTATTACCAAAAGCGATGACCTCAGAAAGAGAAATATCCCACATATTGCACAACTTTTGAAGCGCTGTCCCTTTGCTGACTCCTTTTTTATGGACATCCACGAAATCATCTCCCGGGAATACGACCTCCACCTCATCTGAAAAATCGGACTCTATGACCCTGCGTATTTCTCTGCGGACCGCTTCGGACCCATCCGCAAAAATCAGCCTCGTCGGCTTCTTCTTCGGATGGTAAAATGCATCTCCCAGGTATGCCACAGCCTTGGTTATGTACTTCTTATACTTTGCTTCCGTTTTATTGGGCTCTGGCAAATAGATCTGGTCATCAAAAAAAGTATGTACCAGCCATCCTTTTTTTCTTGCTGTCAGAAGAATCTTTTCTGCCACGGAAATATCTATCCCATCCTGACATATCGGTCTCCCGGAACGGCTCATCATGATCCATGCGCCGGTATAACAAATCAAAGGTGTATCAGAAAGTCCCAATTCTTCCGCCTTGGGACGCGCCGCGTCAAACATACGCCCCGTTGCCAGCACGATGCGTACCCCTCTGTGTTCTGCTTTCCGTATAATATCCTTGGAAAAATCGGAAAGCGACATATCATCATGAAGAAGAGTTCCGTCCAGATCAATCGCCGCCATTTTGATTTTCATTCAATTTCTCCTTTATAGACCATCATCTATTCGCTATAATAGTATGTATCTATCTATTATAACGAACGGAGTACATCCAGTCACATGAAATATCGGTTACTGCTTCTTTTAGCAGCTCTTATCTGGGGCTTTGCCTTCGTCGCGCAAGTCATAGGCATGGATTCCATCGGCCCCTACGCTTTTAACGGGATCCGTTTCCTTTTAGGTTCCCTGTCTCTGCTTCCTATTATTTATTATTATCCTTCCGGCAGAAATCCGAAAGAAGCTTCCTTTTCCATCTGGGTTGCCATTCTTATGGCGGGTATACTTCTCTGCGGCGGCGCCACTCTTCAGCAGGTCGCCCTTCAATACACCACGGCATCAAAAACAAGTTTCCTTACTGCCACTTACCTGCTCATGGTGCCGGTCATCGGTCTTTTCTTCGGGCAGGTACTGCGCCTGAACCATATCTTCGGTGTCATTCTTGCCATGGCGGGGGTCTACTTTATTTCCATCACGGAAACACTCGATATCGGATATGGAGATTTCTTAGTGCTTCTCTGTGCCGTCTGCTACGCGGCTCATATCATTCTCCTCAACTATCTGACGCAGCGTTTCCCGCCTGTCACACTCTCATCAGGACAATTCATGGTCGTAGGTATATGCAACCTTATTCTGGCCTTCTTCTTTGAAACCGTTTCTATTTCAAGCATACTGTCCTCCTGGTGGCCCATTTTATATACAGGCATACTTTCTACCGGTGTCGCATATACCTTACAGGCAGTGGGACAGAAATATCTCCCTGCCACGGAAGCCACCATGCTCCTAAGTCTGGAAATGGTCTTTGGCGGACTCTGCGGCGTGCTCTTTCTGAATGAATCCTTTACCGGAAAGCAGCTCATCGGTATCCTCTGCATGACAGCCGGCGTATTTCTTGCGCAGATACCAAGCCGCACTATACTGCCGCTGAAAAAATGAAATAGCTAACTTACGAAATAATACAAAGGGGCAAAATGATCCTCTACCCTCACGATTAAAGTCATTACAGCGAGTATCCTCAGTCGCACTGCGTGCGCCAGCTCCTTATAAACAAGGAGCCTTGCTGTATCTCATCTTTTCTCATAAAGTATTTAATACGAACCGACATTTAGAAAAGGAGTTCTAACGGTAAGAATAAGGATTGAGTGAGCCTCCTTATCTATAAGGAGGGGGACCACGTCAGTGGTGGAGGATACTGGCTCGAGGGAGTGACACGAAAGGTAAGAATGATTCTTCCATGTGTTCATTGAATATTTTATCCATGAAAATACAAACATTTTCAAACTTTGTATCTATTTCTTTATTAGTAAATCGAATGACCCGCAATCCATAGGACTCCAACTTTTCCGTACGTTTTTTGTCATATAAATATTGGTTTGCCCAATAGTGCTGCGCACCATCAATTTCGATAACAATACCTGCTTTTGCACAATAGAAATCAACAATATAAGAACCGATAACCATCTGTCGATTTATAGTGAAAGGCAGTTTCCGTAAGTAATCATACCAGATATGTTTTTCCTGACGAGTCATATTTCGTCTGAGCCTGCGGGACCGTTTCGTGAGTTCATATCGTTTAGGTACCTTGAGAACAAGCATATATCCTCCATTTAGAAATAACTATTCAGCCATAATATAACATGGCCGAAGACAGATGCCTATATACTGGTATAAATACTTAGAAAGATTATCTCTTCTACGATTTGAGTTACTTGGACAAGCGAGTATCCTCAGTCGCACTGCGTGCGCCAGCTCCTTATAAACAAGGAGCCTTGCTGTATCTCATTTTTTCTCATAAAGTATTTAATACGAACCGACATTTAGAAAAGGAGTTCTAATGGTAAAAATAAGGATTGAGTGAGCCTCCTTATCTATAAGGAGGGGGATCACGTCAGTGGTGGAGGATACTGGCTCAAGGGAGTGACACGAAAGGTAAGAATGAAACTCTCTCCTCTGTCAGTCGTCTGCCGGCTTTTGTTATCTGTTATTAAGGAGCAGAACGACGCGTAAAAATGGTTCACTTATCCTTGCGTCTGGTGGGGGTGATATACCAGCAGCACCAATTAAAAAATCTCGAAGAATTTTTCTCTATACAGGAGCTTACCATGAAAGAATTTACCATCACCAAAGCAGAAGAAGGACAGACGCTTTTCAAGTACCTTTGCAAACTCCTGCCCCAGGCTCCGGCAAGCCTGTTCCACAAAAGCTTCCGCAAGAAAAATATCACATGGAACGATAAAAAATGCACGGGAAAAGAAATTCTCAGGGAAAAAGACAATATAAAAATATGGTTCTCCGATGAAACATTCCATACATTTTCGGAAAAGAAAAAAGCAGATCCCTCACAAAAGAAATCTGCCTTCTCCTTTTCACAGCACATCATCTACGAAGATGAGCATATCCTCATGGTAGACAAACCGGCAGGCATACTCACCCAAAGTGATAATTCCAATGAATTATCACTGAATGACGCCCTGCTGGACTATTGCCATTACAATAATCATTCCACAGCGAAGCCATCCGTATGCAACCGCCTGGACAGAAATACAAGCGGCATCGTTCTTTGCGGAAAAACCGTCAAAGGCCTGCAAATGCTGAATGAAATCATCAAGAACCGTACCTTGCGCAAAGACTACCGCTGCATCGTCTTAGGAAAAACAAAAGAACAGGACGCCCTGAAAGGCTTCCTCATAAAAAATGAATCAGCGAATCAAGTCACTATCATTACGGAGCAAAAAGACAATGCTGTACCCATAGAAACGAGGTATAAAAGACTCTCAATCATAGAAAAAGCGGGCACAATCTGCTCTCTGCTGGAAGTCCGGCTCATCACCGGCCGCCCCCACCAAATCCGCGCCCACCTCGCTTCCATAGGTCACCCCATCTTAGGCGACAGAAAGTACGGAAACCAAAAGAGCCTCGAACTATCCAAGGCTCTAACTATCCCCCACCAGCTCCTTTCCGCCTATTCTGTCACTTTTCCGGAAATAAAAGGGACATTTGATTATCTGTCAAAAAGAAAGTTTATTATACCAGTAAAACGGTAACTGTACTTATATTTCTATAATAATTCTATTTTGAATAGCTTTTTCAATAATCTGTCTATATACATTTTCAGTATTACCAGGAAATCTCTTAAAATCAGATAATCTAAGAAATGGAGTCCCCTGCCTGTACTCAATCAGCTTTTTGGATCTCTCCTTACCGAAGTACTTCAATCGTTGAATATCCTGCATAGTCGCTTCATTAAGATTGACAATATCTTTGTGTTTTGTGTCTAATATTTCCATCAAATTATTGTTAATTTTAATTATTTCCGGTTTTCCTTTCTTTCCCAATTTATCAGCACGCAAAAAAAATGCTTTTATATCTACACACATCTGATAAAGCTGAAATTGTTCCTCACTTATATTCCTTTTATGTTTCAATATACATTGAGGCAATATCCATGTAGTGATTTCTTCTATTATCGAAAAATTCCGATAACCGCAATATGGAGAAAATAATTTATCAAAATCCATAAAATAACTATTCATAACCGGCCAATATGACTTATTATTTTTATGATTTATTCCATTATAAAGAAGCTTTCCGCATTTATATTGTGCATCAGCATTCATTTGTGCGGCCAGTAAATCAAACTCTCCTTTATAATCACGTTTCTCATGACATACCTGAGCCCTTTGCATAATTGATACATCAGTTTTTTTTTGCATGTTTTCATTATCACAAATACCGCATGAATTCATTGCAATTATAATATTATGCAAAAACCTATTATGCTCTTCGGCATCTTTTTTACAAAGAGCAATTATTTCATCCGGTGATAACAATTCAAGCTGTTCTTCTTTTCGGATATCTATGTGTTTGTTCTTTATTAGATTTTTAATCCTATTTTTAGCCGGCAGAAAGTCTTTCCCATCTATCCATTTACCGTAATAAAGACTCTGTCTATACCGATAATATGCATCCTCAAATAGATCATTTTCTTCCAAAAAACAACCTCGGTAATAGAATTCCTTTACTGTTTGCGGTTCTATTATCATACCTGCCGCTTGAATCAGATCTTCTTCCATTAACCCCAATTCATCGCCCAAAAGAAAGGCAAGACGTATCATCGGTATATTACTTAGACTCTTCTCCTGATTCTTATCATTTTGAAGATCTTCCGCTACCCGTTCACCAGTCAACTTTTTATATAGGTTGCGGAGCAAATGTTCTCTATCATCATGAGCATTTGCTATTTTCTGTACATATTTCATTCCCCATGCCTTAAAGTTAAACTTACGGTTTTTATCATACATATCGGCAATCCCATAACCGATGGCTATATATACCCAGTCGTCAACGGTCGTGCCGAGTTCATGTATTTTTCCAAAAACCTTTAGATTTTTACAAGCGATTTCCTTGAACTGCGCCTCCACATCACCGGCACGGCTTTTTAGATTCTTATAAATCCCATTCAGTTTATCAAGTGCTTCCGCGGTCCGTCTATATTGACGCTGAAGCTCCGCCCCCACCAGCGCTTTATTAGAATCAAGAGTTTTTGGATCATCCTCCATGTATACGCCATCTGTACTGGATTTATTATTTTGTACCTTTGCAATCTGGTTTGCCTTTATCAGTTCAATGAAGATTGATGTCATGATTTTCTCTATTGCTTCGAAAACGGCATAATTCCGATATGCATGATTCTGCCCTATTCTTTCCTCTACCTCTTTTTTTATTTCCTGCTCTGATTTGATAATAACTATGTTTTTGATTATAGGGGAATAATCTAACTTCATTCTTTTGGCGGCTTTTTTAACCTTTTTCTCTGCGGAAACACGCTCCGTCTGGGAAATTACCGATATATAAAGAGGTTTGCCGGACTTAATGCAGCTTTCTATAAAGGTGTCCAAAATGCAGTTGCTGAAATCCCTGGTACTGTTCCAAGACGTTACGCAGATATTCATCATTTCCACCAGCTGCCGGACATGGGACTCATCAGTTTCTGTCAGTGCAGGAAAATAAAAAGTCGTGGTATATTCTCCCATCCGGGGATCACATACATAGATATAATTTATAATCTTGGAGATATCCACCTCTTTGATGCCCATCAGCAACTCCGACAATTCTTTCAGCTTCATATCAATCTGCCTGTCATATACAGTACTTACAGAAACTGAAAAGTTCGGATCCTTAGTCAGAATCATGGGGATATCAGTATCTTTCCTGACCAATTCATTCATTTTCTGCCTATATGACATAGGAACCACCTTGTCTAGGAAATTTGTTTCTGTGCCCACCACACCTATGAAAAAATCGCCTATCATCTGATGGTGCTTTCTCAATATATCCGTTTTATGCAGTGCTGTATACAATTCCAAGATATATTTATCCTTATTGGGTATAGAGCTTTCTTTGATCCATTCACAAAACAGATCCACTTCCTGATGGAGTTTCTTATTGGCTGCCGTAAGACTGTCCTGCGGCAAGATTTCATCGCTGTCATCCATGATTTTTTTCAGGAGATTAAACTTCTCCGCAATCCTGATGGAATTGTTTCTCTTATTCTGATAATTCTTTTTCACTATTATCACCTTTTTTGATGCTCAACAAATCATCGAACCAATATACTTAAATCATGATTGACATGTTTTATAACATTCCGGAATTTGGCACTGCACATTCTAATGATACGCTGCCTTAATACAGCTCGATGATAAGAATCCACCAAAGAACCCGCATATTCCGGAAATTTTGCTTCCACAATGGCTCTGTATAATTTTTTTTCTCGAGACTTCTCATATTTCAGTCTTTCATCTAAACATTTCTGGATATCCTTTTGTATTTCTTGCAATTCATCTTTCAGATCCTTTTTATTTCTGCCTAAGCTGGCTGCCTTTTTCAGAAAATCTATGATATGGGTCTTCCCGAACCTTTCTTCTCTCGCAATAGAATCATATGCGGTCACAAGGCACTTTTCCGAAATGCCGGCATTACGTAGCGTTTCCTCTACCTGTTCAAGAATCTCTTTCATCATTGTATCATCTTTTTTCTTAGCCTTATTAATGACGACCAGTACCCTTTCCGGACATTCTGAAAGCTTGCTCCCCAAGGATTCAAAAAGAAAGTCCATATCACTCTCTGATAAATCGCCATTTTCCACTGATAAAAGCCATATTAGGAAATCTACATTCTCCAATTGCTCTGCCGCCTGTTTTCTGTCAGTGAACCGTTCCTGCTGTCCATCCCTTGCCTTGTTATACCCGGGTGTATCAAGGAGCGCAATATTCCCCCATAATCCGCCATTCCTGTCGGTGTCGGATGCTGCTACTATATTATCTGAAAAATCACACCTCTCCAGAATAATGTTATCTACAAACCGTGAAAATCCTACATACGTTTCCGTAAACTCATGCGTTAGCGCCTTATATTCTTCATCAGCAAGCTTAATGAACTGATGGTTTGTAGTATAAGCACTGTTCTGATCTTTTTTCCCGCAAATGATATAGGTGGAAATAGAAGTGGTAACAGAAATATTCTGGGGCAATACGGGTTCTTTCCCTATCAATGAATTGATAAAGGTCGACTTGCCCACACTAAATTGCCCGCCCACGCCGATGATCGCCTTATGTTCCAGCAATTCAAATTTCCCTAACTGCTCTATCTTATCACTTAGAAGCCTCAGTCTTTCACTGAAAGCCAGCTCTTCTTCCTCCAGTCCCGCCTCATTAAGCGTGTCAAGAAGCTGTTCATCGATCAGGCGGTCTATCCGCCGGAAAAGGTTCGTTCTTTTCTTCTCCGGCGCGGTTTTACGGCCGCCGATTATTTTGCCGATCAAGGCCAAGGCTTGCTTCGGATCCTGTAAGAAATGATTCCTTTTCGGCACTGTTATCCTCTCTTTTTATAACTTATCATCCTGCAATTTTGCGATATGTTCCTGCAGGCTTGTTTTCAGCTTTCCATAAACAGCTATGCTTTTTTCCTTATTTTCCAAATTCGCTCTGACGAGATCCATATTATTTGACAGTTTTTTCTGAACATCGCCGACGAAGCTGTCCGCCTTGTTTATCAGTTCATTCTTAATGCGGGCGGCCTCATCGCCTAAGCGTTCGCAGGCATCCCCGCTGATTTGCCAGAGTATCCGGTTCTGTTCCCGCTTCAGTCTAGCAATATCTTCATCTAAGACCTGGTTATTCTGAAAGATTTTTTCCAACGCTGATGAATATTTATTTCCGTCTATCCTTACTTTCGGATCATTGATTTCCCGCAATATCTTATTAACAGGCAGAATGACATCATCCGATTCAAACGTATCTTCCGAATTTTCATTCAAGACTGTCAGTAACTCTTCTTTGAGCGTTCTCCTCATCTCCGCCATATTAATGACGCTGCTCAACCTGTTATTGATTTCCGCCTGGGCATCAGCCATATACTTTTCTATATTATTTTCCGCGTCTGCCACATTCGCCTGGTCATGGTGCACATCCACGTTATAATATACGGTTTTCTCCCAAAAAAAACATTTACTTTCTTTTCTTGATCTTGTTACTGTTTTCACAATATCTTTAGACTGTATATACTGATACCGATCAACAGTCTTTCTTATTTCACTTTGCAAATCCATTACTTTTCGTTTGCTTTCATATGCGCAGTTTCCAAAAATATCCCTTATCTTATTCCGTGATTTTTCCAGAACCCGCCTAATCTGTTTTTCTTTTTGGCGCAGACCTTCCTTATCTACATTCTGCAGGTGACTCAGGTTATTTTCCACCTGACTGCGGATTTCTCTAAGTTTTTCCAGGCAGCCTGCTTTCTTGTCCGCCACGAAATCTTTACTTTTCTGTTCAAGGATTTCTTCTTTCTTTTTCCGTATTTCTTCCCACACATTATTCCGGATCGTATGGATCTGAGAGAGTTCATAGAGCATTTCCGGCGTCCTCGTAAATCCAATGAAATTGGTTTCAAACTGCGTAAGAACGTGTTCTTCTTCTTCTGATAACGTTTGTTTCTTTTCCATTTTGCGGGCGGCGCTGTAAAACAGGGAAGACACCAGCATCGGCTTCATTTCTTCCTTTTCTTTGCGTGCCTGCCACCATATCCGAGCGGTTTTTATGGTTTCTTTTCCAAAGTCGTTCCATACTTCTTGCACGGTTTTCTTCCCGGACTGGTTCGGATTATAGTCCAATGCAACATTATCAAACTGACTGGCGATGAGCTTCTTCACTTTAACGCCCTCAGCTGGCAGTACACTGTCAATCAATTTTTTATCTTCGCCGGTTAAAAAGGCGGATCCCCTGCTTAATACAAATACGACATCACAATGCGCCAGATAATTTTTTGTTACCTTGCTTCGAGCAATGACAGGGTCGTCAAGCCCCGGTGTGTCAATAACTTCCATTCCTTTCAGTAGGGAATTGTCAAGTCCAAGTTCTATATAGGAAACAATCGGTGTGAATCGCCCTTTCGCCCCTACATAATCTGCTAGACCTTGGTGGATATCCGTTCCCAGGTCTATTTCCCCCTCTGTACCCAGGTACTTTTCTGCATCGAGCCTGTTTTTTAGCGCCATATCGACCAGCTGCCTTGATGACCTTAAGCTCTCCGGCAATTTTTTCTTTAATCGTTCTTTTTCAGCAGGCGTTACTTCAATAGCATGGCTTTGGGAACTACTACTTTGCATGTTCTTGAATTTTTGCATCCTTTCCAGCGCTTTTTGCTTTTCTCGCAGCTTCTCCGCCACTAAATGATCCAGTTTCTCATCAAATTCTTCTGCCAGCCTCTTGATGCCTGCCCACCCATCTTTTGTGTAAAAGTGTATCTTTGCATAGTTTTTCTTTTCAGAATATACCATCCGCGTCAAAGCGGCTGTCATCGGCGTAGCCGCCTGCGGCAATACGGATTCCCCATCAAAAATGAGCGCATTCAAGAATGTCGACTTGCCTGCCTTTATGCCCCCTATGATGCCGACTTTCATATTTCTGTCCGTATTTAATATATCTTGTACATCATGCTCGATGAGATGCGTGTCTCTTCTAAAGTCATTGATATAATCTCCGGTAATAAACTCTCTTGACCCTTCCAATAAGGCGGTGATTTCTTTAAGCTGCTTGCTGAAATTTTCCAATTTTACTGCATTCTTAGCCATATTTATTCTCCTTTTCTTTACTATATATTTACTATACGATCTCCTGCATTAGTTTAAGTATATTCAAGTCTTTCTTCCATTCTTTCTTCATTTCCACCATATTGTTTTCCGCATTTTCCTTTTCTCTTTTAAGCTGTCTTAAAACTTCTTGTTCACCTTCAATTTGGATTGTGATTTTCTTTTCAACAGCCGCTGCCATTTCCTCTTCCACGTCATCCAATGTCTTCGTTATTTCTATCCGCAGCTTTGAAATGATATCAGGAATAACAGTATTCAATAGGGTAGAACGGATTTTTTCCTTTTGGATATTTCCAAAAACCGCTTCAAAAATATCCGGCAGGAAAAGCAGGAGTAATTCCAGCCAAGGTTCAACGATATCTGTTGCAATGGCTATTGCTGACAGAACGGCACGATACATATTTTTTCCGTTGCCGCTGTTTTTATATGTCTTGGACAGTTCCCCTACCTTTTTCCCAAAGTCCTTAACCACCTTTACCGAGGTTTCAATCGTTTCCCTGATATCCACGCTATTTGATTCTTGTATAAACTGTTCGAAATCAAGCTGCCCTACAAATTCTTCTATGCTTTTCCCGATATATCTTTCAGAAGATTCCAGCAGGACCGACCTAACAATATTATTAACAGCACGGTTGAAATTCTCTTTGCTTACAGAGGCTGCCTCTGTCAATTGATCCACATGGGAATTCAATGCTATGGCTACATCGCCTAAAATCCCATTTTTCGCTGTATTTTGCAGTTCTTCATGCAATTGCTTTTTCTTTAATTCTATTTCCTTGACCAGATTTTCTTTTAACTTCTCCTTTGCCTTGATGTTTTCATCCAAAGCATAGGTATCCAATTCTGTTGACTTTTCTTTTTCCTCCAGCATGTTATATACGGAATCCACAAGTTCTTCATAAATCGGATCTATTCTCTCCTTAAATAATTCATTTGTCGAGAAAGAATGGATAATTTTATTTACGCTATTAATAAGCTGCTCCTGTTCTCTGTTGGAAACAGGGATAATCATGGGTATATACCCCAGAAGTCCTGAAATCTCAGCTGCGATTTCAGCCTGTACTTCATTTATATCCGACTGTTTTCTTTTATCGCTTTTAGTTATAACTACTGCGATATGGCTGCTGTAACGCTGGATTTCCTGTATAAAATTAATCAGGCTCGCCGTTAATCCTCCGCTCACGCAATCTACTGCAAGTATGTATGCAGATGCTTCGCCTACATATTGGATGAGCGCTTTATTATGTGCTTCTATCCCTGAATTGAATCCGGGCATGTCTACGAAGCAGTAATCTTTACAAAGAGCAAGCTTCTTATTATTCAGAAAATACGTATATTTTAAGTAGTCCTTGGCTGCATAATTCTGTACCTCATTAAAATTGCATTCACTGACTTTTCCCTCTAAATCAGTAAGTTCGACATGTTCTTTTTCCCCATAACATAATTCCGTCGCGATAGCAGTCTCTGGTAAAATGTCTTCTTTTAATAAATTAATATCTAAAAAAGAATTAAGCATGGCAGATTTCCCTGCACTAAATTCTCCAATACACAAAACTTTTACTTTAAAGGCCCTTATACTTTGAACCAAATTATTTATTCGATCAAGCAATTCATCGTTTCCCGCCAGATCTTTTTTTACAAGAGAAGATACCTCCTCTAAATTTTTTAAATACTTCTCTTTTTCCATATACGACTCCTCCTTAAAAATACTACTCATCGTTCTAAAAATGATTCTGATCAAGCAAAAAGGTTTCAGGAAAAACCTGAAAACCCCTTATTATTTCTCTTGTTGAATGAAAATAGAGATACCAAAAAAATGTACCAAAAAGTCTTAGTCCTCCAAAAAGTCTTGAGAAAGATATCTTATTGCCCATTTCCATATCTATCCCCACCCTTAGAAATATAAGTCTCTTAAAGTATCACATCATGAATCTAAAGACTTTCTCCCATTCCTAAGATTATCATAAACAGTTTGCGCAGTGTCTAAATCATCAAACACACTTATCTCCGGTTCATTTGATTCATTATACCACCCTACAAGGAACTTATCGACGTCACTAATGCTCAAGCTCACCATAAACCACTTCTCATTGATAATATTTAAACATTTCATATCAATAGTCATCCCTAAAGATGCATTTTCACGACCATAATTTATTAAAAACGGTTTTAATCTCTTCTTTACTTTTTCTTCAACATTTTTTGCCACCTCTGGAATGCTAAACTCAGATAAAGATTTTTCAATTTCTCTATCGAGTACTCCTTTTATCATACATGCTAAGTATGGTGAAAAGATACGCCCGTCCGGTAAGCAAAGTTCATTTAAATTCATGATATTTTCCTCCTTCAAATAAAATGGATATCTATACACCGCTATTTCTTTTTTACGGCAGCAAGCAATTTTTCTGCATCTGTAATCCAGTCATCCCGCAGGGTACGGGGCGACAGGATTTCTACACGGCTTCCTTGGCTTCTGAGCCACATGAGGATACCGTTTCCTCTGACATAGGCGGATACATGGTAGCGCTTTCGTCCTGACGATGCTTCTTTCCGAACTTCCTTTATTTCTGCTGTGGGCAGTCTGTCTAGGACGGATTCCGGCGAAGGCGCTTCAAAAAGAAATTCTACTTTTTGCAAGTCTCCGCCGTACATAAATTGTACTTTATTCTTAAATTCCCCTTCTTTGAACTGCCGTGTGATGTTCCCGTCAAATCGTTCCTCTGTCTCTTCTACGTCCCGGATACGGTCAAAACGATAAATGGCCGGTCCTCTTCGCATAAAGTTCCGATGTCCTTCTTCGTCATCAATCACGCCCATCATGTAAAAGTAATACTCGGAAAACAGGATGCCCACCGGCCAGATCCGCCTTTCCACCGCTGTCCCGTCTTTCTTTTCATAGGAGATATGAAGTATCCTGCAATAATGAATCGCTTCTTCCACACGCCAAAGCAGTTGGAGATCCGCCTTGGCATGGGCAGGATCAATATAGTAAAAGAGTTCGTTCCTGATATAGTTTTCTATTTCTTTTTGCGTATCTTTTGAAATCATGGAATGAAGGAGACGGTTTAAAAGCGATTTCAGTTCTGCCTTCGAAAATGCCCTGCTTTCGATAAGAATTTTGCAGACGGCCAGTATTTCCCCTTTATCAAGAAAACGTGTATCTTCCTGACAGAGCCTGTATCCGTTCCGCTGCCGATCGTACACGATTTCCGATGAGTTTCCGCAGTCGGAAAGATATCCATTGATTGTACGGATATCTCTTTGAACGGATCTTTCGCTGACTCCCATTTCTTCCGCAAATTCTTTTTTGTCCAGTACGGCGCCATGTCCCAGCTTCTGAAAAGTTTCAAACAGTTTGAGCACACGGTAACTGCGTTTATCCGCCTCATATTCCATAAAGTCATCCTCCATTTCATTTTGATTATATCATAAATGGAAGGTCGGTATGATTTGGCTTTTGCAGAGCTGAATAATCGGATTAGCTGCTGTTCCCCTGAAAATATTCGGTATCTGCCTGCTATTGGAAATATTTGTCTTGCACCAGACGGCAAAATGCTCACAGTTGTTGAAAAACAGATCGTATTTTTCTTCTCCTAACCGCGACCTGGCTCTTTCCACGGTTTCTTCCGCGCTATACAGATGGTATCCCGGTAATGTACTGTCTTCAGGGAACGTACAAATTTTGATAACGGGAACGTCATGGGTGAACTCTTTCAGCGAAGCTTCATGAATATAAATGTGCTCTCCCCAGTCTCCCGTATCGGATGCATAGTGGATAATGCGCCCATTTCCTACATATACCGCATAGTGAAAATATAGTTTGTCCCGCCTTTCCACCACCAGGATATCTCCCGGGTGAACTTTCTTTTTTCCTATGGCCATGCACCTTTCCTTTCTATCTATTCTGCCTGATATGGAACAGTTATTCAGATTTTTGCCATGAAAGCCAGTCGTCTAAAATACCGTCTACACCGTCTAAGATATCGTCTATTGTTTGAAAAACACGATCCATTCCTTCCACCATTTCGCCAAAGACCAAGACACCTGTCCCAAGTGCGGTCAGAGAGGAAATCAGTTCTTCATGGTCATGCTCTTCTTCCTCAAATCCGTAAGATTCTTCTTCCCAGATTGTGGCGTCCACGATATGATTGATATCTGGGTCATAAGGGATGTTTTCATTCTTTTCTTCATCCATTTTTCTACCTCCTGTCTGAATAAAAAATATATGTTTTTTGGCGTGATATCCGGATTCTTTCTGCAGTATACAAAACAACGATGACAAATTCTGTCGTTTCAAAAGAAAAAGAAATGACTATTTTACGATAACTGATATAAGTGCCGGAAGATACCTGACTCAAAAACAACTTCATCGTTTCTAAAACATATAAAAAATACGGAAAAGCTTTTTTCAAGACCATCTTTGCAAAGAATGTTCCTGCCATCAGCATTTCCGTATTTTTTTGTATCTTGTTCCACTGATAATGATTTTATGAATCCTGTAAATACCGGATACTCTCTGGTTAATTAAACTATTGAGTTTAAAAATGGGATATCTTGCGGGAAATATCGTTTCTGGTTTCCTCTTAAAAATTCTTTTTCAGTCTTTTATGGAAATTTTCAATTTTTTCATATATTCCTGTACAAGTTTTCCCGCTTTTTTTCCGTTTTTGTTAATCATATCCACCACGATGCTTCCTGTGGTAATTCCATCAGCCATTTCTTTCATCTTTTGAAGTTCTTCCGGATGATGACCATCAAGTCCCACCACGATGGGCGTATCCGTCGTTTTCCGAATAACGGAGATAATATCTGCCAAATTCCTTTTCATATCTGTTTTCCGATTTGCCGATTCAACAGAAGATACAATGTACACAAATCCGGTCGCGTTTCTCACATTTTGGCAGATACGTTCTTCCGATGCCGGTCCGATAATCTGTATGATATCTATTCCATATGTATCGGCAAAAGGACGTATTTCCATCTGTTCTTCATAGGGCAGATCGGGAATGGCTACGCCGTCCAGTCCGATGGCCTTTGCTTTTTCAAAGAATTTTTTTACTCCATAGTTAAATATAGGATTGTAATAGGACAAAAATACTAAAGGTGTTTCTGACTGTTTCCGAAATGCTTTTACTATTTCCATGACTTGTGGAAGATGAACTTTATTTTTCAATGCCTGTACATCAGCTTCCATAATGACGGCGCCATCAGCAACCGGATCCGAAAAAGGCACTCCGATTTCAATCAGATCGGCTCCGGCTGTTTCCAGATCTTCCATATATCTTAATGTATCTTCTGCTGACGGTACGCCGGCAGTCAGAAATCCAATCAGTGCTTTTCCGTCTTTAAACGCTTCCTTGATACGGCTCATGATTTCCTCCTCATTCTTTCAGATCCTGCCCGCGATAACGGGCAATGGCTGCTACATCTTTATCTCCACGTCCGGACAAAGTAATCAGTATGATCTCGTTTTCTCCCATATTCTTAGCATATTTCATGGCTCCTGCCACTGCATGTGCGCTTTCGATCGCGCAAATAATGCCCTCCGTTTTAGCCAGATATTCAAAAGCCTGCACAGCTTCTTCATCTGTAACCGCCATGTATTTGGCTCTGCCAATCTTATACAAATAGGCATGTTCAGGGCTGACACCGGGATAATCCAATCCTGCCGAAATGGAATATACTTCTTCAATATTTCCGTCATCATCCTGACAGAAAAGGGATTTCATTCCATGAAATACACCGATACGTCCTTTCGCAATTGTTGCCGCATGGTAAGGAGTATCGATCCCTTTCCCTCCGGCTTCACATCCGATGAGCTGTACAGCGGTATCATCTTTATAGGGATAAAAGGTGCCGATAGAATTACTGCCGCCGCCCACACAGGCAAATACGGCATCCGGAAGTCGTCCTTCTTTTTTCATCATCTGTTCTTTTGATTCTTCCCCGATACAGCACTGAAAGTCTCTGACCATTTCCGGAAATGGAGCAGGTCCCACAGCAGAGCCTATCAGGTAATGAGTGTCATCACAGCGGGCGCTCCAATTCTGAAAAGCCGAATTAACAGCATCTTTCAGAACTCTGGAACCGGTTCTTACTGCGTTGACCTTTGCTCCTAAAAGACGCATACGGTACACATTCAGCGCCTGCCGCTCCGTATCGATTTCTCCCATGAATATTTCACATTCCATCCCCAGAAGCGCTGCGATAGTGGCTGCAGCCACACCATGCTGACCGGCTCCCGTTTCCGCAATAAGCCGTGTTTTTCCCATACGTTTTGCAAGCAGCGCCTGTCCGATGCAGTTATTAATCTTATGAGCACCTGTGTGGTTTAAGTCTTCTCTTTTCAAATAAATTTTCGGCCCGCCCAGATCTGCCCTCATCCTCTTCGCTTCATACAGCATGGACGGACGGCCCGTGTAGTTTTCATACAAATTTTTCAGTTCCGCCTTAAATGCAGAATCATTTTTATACTTTTCATAAGCTTCCGCCACATGATTGATTTCACTCATCAAGATTTCCGGAATATACTGTCCGCCGAATTCTCCAAATCTCGTATTCATCATCTTTTTCTCCGTTTTTCACATCATCCGATTTCTTATATTTCCAGTTCAGTTTCCATCATCATGCGCCATCGTCTTCGTGTATCCACAATAATACCTCTTTCCAAAATAAAAACGTCCTCAGCAATTACTGCCAAGGACGGATATACCGCGGTGCCACCTTGTTTCAAGCCTAAGCCTGCTCTTAGCGAAGTACCAACATACTTCCGGCAACTTACGTATGCCTTACGTCATAAGCTAATCGTTTTCACTTTCACCATGCCCTCCGTGGTCCATTTAACAGCCTGCGTTCTGCCGGCTTCTCAATATCCCGGCTCCCTGTAAGTGCACTTACTGTTTTTATCTCCACATCAACGGTTTATTCAATGCTATTAAATTGTAAATTATCATAAAGCTTTCCTCCCAATCTGTCAAGCCGCTTACTTTCAAATGTATGTCTTCCCTTTTACAGGCTTATCATAATTCCACATTCAGCAAGTACCTTCATATCCATCAATACTGCCTTTCCGCCTCCATTTTATCATCTTATTTTTCTTTTAAAATTACAAAAAGCGCCCACATTTAGCAAGCGCTTTTCATCAGTCATTGAAATACTCTACTGATACTAACCCTTTTTCGTATTTTTCCCAAAAGACGAATAGGTTGTCCCCTTAAATACATAAGTGACTTCCCCGGTGGCGGCATTCAAAGAATAAGCTTCCCCATCAATCGGCGGTTTCGGTTCGCTCTTAAGAAAACCGTCCTTGCCTGTCGCATTCACCAAGTCACCAATCGCCGCAGGATAGCTTCCATGTTTTGCATAGTGCACCTCTACCGCCGAACCGAGTGTCGATAAATCCGCCTGGATACGCGCTATTTTCGCCTCATCAGTTAAACCGATAAAATTAGGCACTGCTACCGCTGCTAAGACCCCGATAATCGCTACCACCATGAGAAGTTCAATAAGCATAAATCCCTTACGTTTCTTCCCGACCATTTTCTGCACTGCGTTCTTCATTCCATGAATACCTCCCATCTGAAAAAACTGATAAATAACAAACGGCACTTTACCGTTTATAACCCCTTATGACAATAAAAAACGCCTACTGTAAGTAAGCAGACAACAAATCTATATGCCTGAAAAACACAAGCTCCCTTCCCGATTCCGTTTCTTCTTCACTGGACCGGGCTTCCATCAGACAGTTAGCAGAAACACCAAAAACATTTATATTATTATTTATGTCAAAGCATCTACTATACTTGAAAATCTCACCGTAAATATCTTTCTTTTGCTTTATATGCCTAAGAAAAAACTCCTTGTCCATAGAAAGTTCCCGTTTACCTTTCTCCCATCCGACTTCGAATCATCTTATTGATAGCACCGCATGAACAAGTATTCAGAGAATTAGATAACTTCCCTATACATAAAACAAATAATAAATTTCTGCCTTTAGGTTAGCATAAAGGCACTTGATAATGCAAATTATTTCTACATTCAGATAAAGGTACGTCATACCGGCATAAAAAATATTTATCATTTCCCCGAATGATTTGGCTTCAAATGTCAGAAAAGCCTGAATTCTGCGTTTTATTTCATTTTTCCAGCTGCTATTCATTCCAGTATACATATTTTGATCATTGTCATTCCGTAAGAATCCCTTTAAATTTTTGAATAACGGAAATATCAGAAAACCGCCTTTCTCGCCACGCTTGAAAAAATCCGGCCTCTGTAAAAGAAAAAACCGTAAAACAAGGATTATCCCCTTTTTACGGTTCAGTTCCTTTGGACAAAAACAAATTCATTCCGGTATCAATCGATGATATTCAAAGCATATATACGATATTCTTCACCAAGTGCTTCCGTCTTGCGGACCATTTCCCGCTGCAGATTGGAAGCCATATCATAGTCCTTTCGCTTCAATGCCTCCTTCAGTTTGGTACAGATGCATTTTTTATGCCTGCCATCCTTGATAAGCTCAATACGCTTGGTACTGATGCTATCCCAACGTTCTTCATCAAGTTCATCTTCATGAATAAGTTTCTTATAACGCTTTACAGCTGCTTCCGTGTCCGGGATCAAACGATCAATCAACTCATTTTCCCACCGATATACAATACCGGCCACAAAAGAATCTACAATAGCTTCAGAAATACCATCCCCCTGCGTCAAGACAGCCACTTTATCAGGGTTTTCTTTCATAATTTTTACATTTTCCCATACCGTGGCAGGCGGTTTCCCGAATACTGCATCCCGCTCTTCCTGCGTATAATCTTCGAACACATTCTTCTCACAGCGGTACTCTCTTTCTTTCTGCAGATAATCGGCATCTTCTCTGGCAGTTTTAGAAAGCTCCTTTAAAAGTTCATCAGGTGTCTTTCCGCAATTTACCGCATATTTCACACCATCCAATGCTGTCAGGTACAGGCAGGAAACAGCCAGATAGGTATTTGTAAAGGGATTTGGCGCACGAAGTTCAAATCGGGTCGCCTTGGGATTCCCCAAATCACGAATTAAACCGATCAGAATACTTCTATTCCGAGAGGGCTGCTCCGGTTTATGCCCAAGAGATGTCACAATACAAACCGGTGCTTCAAATCCGGGTTTAAGCCGGTTAAACGCATCCGTCGTAGATGAAATAAATGGATTGGTCGCTTCATAATTATTCAAGACGCCCATGATAAATCCGTATCCAATGGTAGAAAGATATTCTTTTTTCAAATCTTCCGGTGCAAGGAGATTCAAAACCTTTCCATTCTTAAGGCGGGCGGCAAATCCCACGTGGGTATGTTCACCATTTCCTGCAACCCCGATAATCGGTTTTGCCTTAAAAGATACATCAAGACCATTTCTGCGAAATACTTCACGGATTATAATACGGGCAGTCAATTCATTATCTGCTGCCTGCAACGGATTGGTAGAAAAGAGCCAATCCAATTCCAGCTGTTCACAGACATCAAAAATATGGCCGCCGTCATCCACTTTTGATTTAATGCCGCCGACCTCTTTATGTCCCATTTCCACATGCATGCCCCTGGCATCGAGTTCCTCAATAGCCTGTTCCATCGCAGTACGGACATTTCCACGCATTCTTTGCCAATACTGTTCTTTCAAGCGTTGAGAAATGGATAAATGCTGCACTGTTTCCTTTTCACTCGGCGTCTTTACCCAAAATTCCAATTCGGTACCCGTTGTAAAAACAATATCCTGAATTTCACCTGTCGGAAAATTCTCCATCCCCTTTATGGTTTTTCCCGCAATGAGTTTTTTTAATTCTTCCGCCACATAATCACAAGACCGTTTCAAAATAGAACGGGAATCAATAAATTTGTCATTGTGTATAAGAAAACTGGGAATACGCAGCGTTCCCACCGGCAGTCCCGTCGCATCGTCCACATTTTCGTCATTATAATCTACATACCAGTTAACTGTGCTGTCTGCAACAAAATCAACTCTGGCATCATTCAAGGTGGCTATATTCATAAATACAACAGAAGAGCCGTCCGTCTGCACGGCTTTTCCCGCAAAGAAATCATCATAGTCTTTCATAAATATTTCAATCGGAATTTTCTCATCTGTATCATTGCCTGCAAGATCGATTCCGATGAGCGATACAAATCTGATTTCAGGATGCTGTGCCAGTAAAGAAAGAACACCCTCTTTCCCATACTGTCCTGCCGGAATCCAATACAGCAAATCTTTGTTCATTTTAAAACCTCCTATAAGTTTTTTTAGAACGGCTGTATCCTTTACAACCAAGTTCCACCAAACGAAAATGACCCACTCCCGAAGGAATGAGTCATCTTTGACGTAATATTAACTTGTGAATTAAGAATACATCAAGCATCTTATACTTGTCAAGCAATAAAAGAGTCAGCCGAGTACGTCCCGGACAAGGCGGTTAACCACTTTTCCATCTGCTTTCCCTTTTAGTTTCGCCATGACTGCTTTCATCGCCGTACCAAGATTTTTTCGTTCCGGATCCAAAGCAGAAATCACATCAATAACAACTGCACGAATGGCATCTTCTGTCATTTCTGGCGGAAGATATTTTTCAAGCACAGCAATTTCCTTTTGGGTTTCCTCAACCAGGTCATCTCTGCCGGAATCCTTAATTTCAGCAAGCGTTTCTTTCCGCTGCTTCACTTCTTTCCGGAGGACTGCAAGAACCTGATCATCATCAAAATCCGCGTGTCCATCGTCAATTTCTGCCTGACGAATATGCGCCCGTGCCATACGGATAACGCCTAATGCCAAACGGCCTTCTTCTTTTGCTTTCATGGCAGTCTTCATGTCTGCCATCAGCTGTTCCTTAATTGACAACTCCATCACCTTACTGCCTATTACTTAAACTTACGTTTTCTTGCGGCCTCAGATTTCAGTTTACGTTTTACGCTGGGCTTTTCATAATGTTCACGTTTTCTTACTTCAGAAAGAACCCCGGCTTTTTGGCAGGAACGTTTAAATCTGCGAAGAGCACTATCCAAAGACTCGCCCTTTTGAACTTTAATTTCAGACATCCATATCCCTCCCTCCAAATAGACTGATGGGGTGCTATTGCACACTATTAAATTATAATTTATTGTCATCTAACTGTCAATGAATATTTATTGAATGAAATCATTGTTTCTCTTCAGGGAATGGCGGCCATCCCATTTCTTTTCCGCCTATAATATGTGCGTGGAAATGAAATACTGACTGCCCTGCTTTCTCTCCTGTATTTACCACCAGACGGAATCCGTCTTCTCCAAGTCCTTCATCTTCCGCTATTTTTTTTACGATCAGGAAAAAATCAGAAAAATCATGATTGATTTCCGATGTCACCCCGAGAATATTTTTTACATGAACTTTAGGAATCAACAAAATATGGACAGGTGCACATGGCTCGATATCCTTAAAGGCAAACCAATGCTCGTCTTCATAAATTTTTATACTCGGAATCTCCCCGCTGATAATTTTACAAAACAAACAGTTATTCATTTTCTTCCTCCTTTTGTACCATACCGATCATTCCATTGTCCGTCATCGAATCAATCCATACAGAATACACTTTGCCTTTTTCGACATCTTTATCTTTGATGAACACACGAATATATTCATCAGATACCCCCTCAAAAAATCCCTCTTTTTCTTCTTCCACTAAGACACGGACAATTTTATGAAAAAACTGGTTCCTATAAGCTCCGGCCAGCTCTTTTCCCAGTGCTTGCACACGGGCTGCCCTTTCCTTTTTGATTTCCGGCTTTACCTGATTCGGATAAGCGGCAGCCGGTGTTCCTTTCCTTGAGGAATAAGGAAATACATGAATCGCCGAAAATTGTAATTCCTGAAGGGTATCCAGCGTCTCTCTGAAATTCTCTTCCGTTTCACCGGGAAATCCCACAATAAGATCCGTTGTCAAAGCTAATCCGGGAATTTCTTTTCTCAGATTCCGGACTAGTTCTTTATACTCAGCAAGCCGATAATGGCGGTTCATTCTTTTAAGAATATCATCAGATCCCGCCTGTATGGGCAAGTGGAGATGGGGGCATACTTTTGGTTCTTCCCTTATAATACGGATCAGTTCATCAGACAATTCCACCGATTCGATAGATCCTAGCCGGATTCGGAGTAAATCAGGGATTCTTACTAATTCTGTCACAAGTGTCGACAATGAAGTTCCATCATGAAGATCTTTTCCATAATTCCCCAAATGAATTCCGGTAAGCACGACTTCCCGATAACCCTTTTCTACTAATCTTCTGATTTCTTCTACCGCATCTGACTGGCGGCGGGACTTCAGTTTCCCCCGCGCAAAGGGAATAATACAAAACGTACAATAATTATCACAGCCTTCCTGTATTTTTATAAAAGCCCGTGTCTTGACTTCCCCTTCCGCATCAACAGAAAGGTTTTCAAAATCAGTAACAGCCATAATATCACCGACTGCATTAAGTGTCTTCTTTTCGGCAGCGGCTTCTTCTACATATTCCACAATATGGGATCTATTCTGGATTCCCACAATGACATCAACATCACCCATTTGTACAAAAACATCGGGCGCCAACTGCGCATAACACCCTGCTGCCGCAATAACAGCCCCGGGGTGCTCACGTCGGATACGCCGTACCATTTGTCGGGACTTCCGGTCACCAATACTCGTTACGGAGCAAGTATTGATGACATACACATCAGCGTTTTCATTTTCTTTTGCCACCTTATATCCGTTTCTGATAAACAGACTTCGCATGGCATCACTGTCATACTGGTTAACCTTACAGCCAAGAGTGATAAAAGATACTTTTTTCCCGTTTGATTCTATAATTTCTTTTTCCATTTTTTCATTATACCATGAGTATCACAGGAAACAGACTACGCGGAATTATTTCCACGTAAAAACCGCCTCGGCATTACCGAAGCAACAATAAAAACAAGATTTATATTCTTTTATATGTGTTTATCAAAATCCTTGAAGGGATAGATTTTATCGGACGTGATAATGCGATTATGTGTTATCACGTTTTATATTATTCCGCGCAAAAACATTGAATTATTTTCAAAATCAGGGTCAAATTTGGGGTCAAGATTGGGGTCAAATATCATAAATTTTTCCAGTTTTACAATCATTCAATTCTTGCCACATCTTATCTATCACTTTGCCCGCATTAAGTCTGTTACATAGTAAAACAATCCCCGTTTTTGCTCTGGGGAGCATTTCTCACATTAGGTAACTTTCTTTTGATAAATTATCCATGGATGAAATTTCATCATCTAAAAAACGCTCGTTAGGCTCTATTTTTCTTGATGTCTAAATAATTGTCAGGGGCTTGGCGACCGTTGCACTCTTGTTTCGGTTATTGGAAGTACCTGTGAAAGCAAAACGAAAAAGACTACTAAGCAGTAGTCTTTCATTACATCATTATTATTTTTACATCTTCCATGGATTCTTGTTTCTGTTCATCGTATATATGTCCGTATAAATCGGCGGTCATTGAATAACTGGCATGTCCCATTATCTCTTTTAATACGTTTAAAGGCATACCCTTTTTCACAGCCATACTTGCAAAAGTGCTTCTAAATGCATGTGCCGTAAAAGGTTTTATTTCTATTTCTTCTATCCTTTTTAGTATTCTTTTTATGGAATTATTTATGGTCTTTGCATATACGATTCCCTGCATTTCTGCGTTAAATACCGTATCATTCAGTTTTATTATCCTTTCGGCTGTCCACATGCTAATAAAATTTCTTTGTTTTGATAAAATGTTTCTTATCTCCGCATTTAAAGGAATATCACGCTTCGACTTTTGGGTTTTTGGCGTAGTGCCTATTATACTTTTGCCATTCTGATTAACTGTTACGGTTTTAGTAATATGTATAACATTGTTTTTATAATCAATATCACTCCAATATAACGCCCCTAATTCTCCCGCTCTCATTCCTGTTGCAAGCAATAAACATATTGCATTGTAATTCCAATCCGTTTGAGCATACTTTAAAAATAATTTCAATTCTTCCTCTGTTAGCGCTCTATGTATAGTCTCTCTGGCCACTCTTTCATTACTTTTCTTTTTGATTTTGGGTAAATATTCAGCTGCATTTACAGTTGTAATCCCATCTATCACCGCCGATTCTAATAATTGTTTGATAATATTTATGGCTTTTTTAGTGGTGGACGTAGTATATTGTTGCCCTAACTTTGATTGAAAACTTACTAATTCCCGCCGCTCTAAATCTTGGATCTTGCGTGTTCCCATAATTGGGGCTATTTGATTCTTATAAATTATTTTATACAAGCGGACGGTGGTTGCCTTTACTTCCTGCTCTTTCTGTATAATCCACTCGTTAAAGTATTGGTTCACTGTAACATTTTGATTCTTTACATATCGATGTTCGGCTATTTCTTTCCGGCGGATAAGTTCTTTTTCTATACACTCCTTGCAGGAATGCCCAAAAACAGAATATCGTTTCCTATCTATCGTAAATCGTTTTTCATATCGTCCGTCTTTACGCAAATGCATGCCAACATATCGCTTGGACATAGTCCCATCCTTTCTTCATAAATCAAGTCTATCAATCTATAAAGCGCTTTTATTATCTGCCACTGGTAATCTATTCAAAATTGCCCCAATTCCGGCAGCCATTATTTCTCTCACTTTTTTAGATGGATTATAAACTACACCTTCAAAAATAAACCTTTCATTTTCTATTACATCATATAAATCTATGCCACTCTGTACTCCATATCCGTCTTTAAGTAAAACAGATATATCAATTAAAAAACCTCTTTCCATTCTTAATCATCCTTCCTTTACAGAAACTAACGCTATTAATGGCTATAACTTGGCTCCTTCTACAGTATTAGATAAACAGAAATACCTTCGCAAATAAATTTTCCATAACGTAAACCTTCTTTATTACTTCCGATAACGCCATATTATCGGAAGTAAACAATTTCCGGCGGGTCAAATTTGAAGAAAGCGGGGCTTTTTAATCAATATTTTTGCAAAGAAAATACAGTATTATGCATATTCTCCCATAAAAGTATCTGTTTCTAAACAAAATCACCGAACAAAATATAACATTATCCCCTGCATAATTCCCCATTCCCGCTTTTTTGGTTACTGCATATAAAACTTTTCTATCTGAAAATTGAATAAAGTTAGTTATTGGAGGACTATAAGATTACAGCCCTCCAACATTTAAACACGATTTACTCTTGCTTTATCGGATTTTCTAAATCGATAGTATCTAATAGATTCTCCAAAGACTCAAGCTCTTTTTCTAACAGCTGGATAATTCTATGTTCTAAGTTGCTAAACCGTCTCACCTCATAGCGGTTATGGCCTAAACTCACCACCAACGGCTCCTTATTTCCGCCGCCCAAAATATCAACCAAAATATCTTTTTTGAAGATCACATCATCCATAAATTCCTCTGTGACTCTTACCTTTTCATCGTTCATTTTTTTGTTATTCATTGCATACTCTCCTTTTTAATCGACATCTCTGCCTGTGCAGATTTTCAGAATGTACCGCCGGAAATTTCTTCATGCTTTACAAGCGGCGTATATGCGCCTGTTCTCCATTCCCATAAAGGGCAATGATAACATGTGCACTTTGTAACAGCGTATAACTCATAGCCCACACAATCTACACAATGTAGATGTATCGCATTAGCACGTCTCAACCTGTCACGTTTCCTTAACTGTACAATTTTCTCTTTCCAGTCCGTATTATCCATATTAAATTCTCCTACATCCGCTCTGGGGAGCGTTTTTCACACCTTGCGGATTTCTTTTGATAAATTACACATGGATGAAATTTCATCATCTAAAAAACGTAAATTTTTAATCACCTGTTTTAGGAATCATAAATAGAGATTTCATTCATAGAATACTTCCTCTTGTCGATCAGAATTTACCTCTCCCATGGCATATATGTATATGTATGGCTATTTAGCCAGTGTATAGCTATTTTCTAATAAAACTCCCGTGCGTCCGATGGATATTAATCAAACAGCCATTTTTGCACACTGGCTGTTTAGCCATGTATCAAGGCTGAAAAATGGTCAAAATCGACTCACAACATGGCTATTTAGCCAGTAGTAACATGGCTATTTAGCCAGTGTATTTTCTAATTTGTACGCTTGCCATCCAGAAGACATTTGATAGACAGATTTAATTCTTCGATTTTTTCCATTTGAGATACAACGAATTAATCCGACTTCTTGCAGCTTTGCCATATCCCGCCGGAAGGTACTTTCACTTTTTACCTTGTACAGCCCATCATTACAGGCTGTGGAAAAGGTCAGAAAGAAAGTATCATCTCTGCATACCTGATCTATACTTGGGTATATTTTCCGTGGAGTCATTACCGCCTTTAGCTGTTGCATGCACAAAAGATACAAGGATTTTTGCTTGCCGCTTAAACAGCGAAATGCTTCTGAATGGGTCAGTGTATTAGACAACATATTAAACCCGTCATCTTTTCGGGAGCTTTGCCACGGCGGAAATGGCTTTCTCGCCTTACCACCCATATTAAGCTCTTTCTTTCATATACCGCCTGAATACCCGCAAGGTTATTGACTGGCTTTTGATACGCCGTTCAAATGAGGCAAGCTGGCTCTGTATCTCAACATCATTAGCCGGCATAAAATATCCCCCTTTCCCTTCCATCCTGGAGCAAATCAATACACCGGACTTTCTTTCATCTTCTACCGCTTTTGTGATTTCCCGTATTGTCTTGCCTGTTAGAATGCAAAGCTCTGTTATTGTCAGGGCATTTTCTATGCCCACAGCATTATGCTCTTTTAAAACAGCCTCTATCATTTTTTATCACGCCCCATTCTGTCCAATGTCCTATCAATGACTGACTTATCATAAAGGACACGCCGTCCTATATGTACATCAGCTTTGATAGATTTCCCCCATTCAATGGCTTTATTTCTGCCTAAACTAAGGTAGTCCTGTAACTCGCTTAAACTCAATAATCTTGCTTTTGTGTCATTTGTCATACAATTCTTCTCCTATCTTTTTGGTGAACATTTAAACTCTTAAGAGTTTTTTGTTGACGTCTGAACACATTATGGGCTAAAATATTCATAACATAAATTAGTATGTTGAGATTAGTTTTTTTGCAAATAAAAAGCTATCTAATAAATTTAAATGGATTTTAAAAATCATTTAGTAAATTTATTGATAGCAGAATTTTTACTTTATAAATTAATTTTATTCCACGACAGGTGAGGTACCACCATGAAGACAATAAAAGAAATCAATATTCCAGAAATCGACATTTCAGAAATTGACGCAAAAAGTAAGAAAATAGGAGAAAATATCAACTATGATGAAGTCCGCAATAGAATAAGACAGGTACTTGATAAAATCACGGATAAAAAAAATAGAGGGAAAAAGGTTAGTCAAGATACTATCGGCAAATATCTTTTTCCACACTTAGGAGCCGATAGCAGTACACAATCCACCATGTCTCGCTTTGTCAATGGTAATAAAAATACTAAAAACCCCTCTGATAATTGCCCCGATATAAAGGCTTTAATACGCTTATCACAATTGACAGGTATTTCTACTGACTGGTTTTTATATGGAGAAAATTCCGGCGGAAGAAACAAGGAGAAAACGTGGCGTGATTATGCAAGGCTAATGTTTATTGATATGCATAAAGACTTTGGGGCAACTTTTGAAGGAGAAAATTGTTCTGGGCATGATATCGAGCCTGTCGATCCTGATCTCCCAGCATTTATGATAATTAAAATGCCAATCTCAACCTTCAAGTTCCCGGGAAGTTCAGATCCAATTCTCGATACAAACATGCATTCATTCTTAACAGCAGCATTAAGTGTGAATGCCCTTTACAAAGCGGAATCTTACGAAGGGGGATGTAGTAAAATTTCTGCTAAAGCGATTTCATCAGCTATTAATTCCATTGTAGATCAAATTAGTGAAGGATCTGTACATGATTATTAATCATATCCAATAAAATAATTATCAGAATAATTTTCTTTTTGTGGGGTCAAAATTGGGGTCAAATAAAGTTAAACAATAAAAAATTCTCTGTATTTATCGAACACATTGGACATCATCGAATTACCGAAGCAGTAAAACGATTTTGGTTTATATCACACTGTGAAGAATATCTGAGGCAATGGCAAGAGCGGATAAAGTCTTCGCATCAGTGATCTTCCCCTCATAAACCATTTGAAATACTTCTTTAAGCGGTATTTTTACAATATCCAAGTATTCTCCATCATCCAAATGCTGATGTGTGTAAACCAGATGATCCGCTATATACAGATGAATCTTTTCGTTGCAGAATCCCGGAGTTGTATAAATAATTCCTATCTTACGAAGTGTTCCAATACACCCCGTTTCTTCCTCCAGTTCACGAACCGCACAGACACCGGGATCTTCACCACGGGCAAGCTTGCCTGCAGGAATTTCAAGCAATGCCTGCTTGATCGGATAGCGGTACTGTTTTACAAAAAGAATTTCCCTGTCTTCTGTCACAGGAATAATCGCCGCAGCACCGGGATGTTCCACAATCTCCCGTCGATAAGTTTCTCCGGCAATATCCACTTTATCGTAGTACACATGAAGAAGCTTTCCTTCATACATCATTCGATGATCAATGGTTTTTTCTTTTTCAATACTCATTACACACCTGTACTTCCCATACCGCCGATACGCTTACTTTCTGTATGATCATCATCCGTTAAAAGGTATTTCATAAACAGCCCCTGGGCAATCCGATCCCCTTTAAAAATATGGAAAGCTTTTCGGGAAGAATTATATAAAGCACACATAATATGCCCTTCATTATCTTCATTCCCATAGTAGTCCGCATCAATAATACCAGTGCTGTTTGCAAGCATAATGCCATGTTTAACGGCCATGCTGGATCTGATATAGACCGCCAGATACTCATCAGATTCCATGTATGCTTTGAGTCCTGTCGGAATCACCTTTATTTCTCCCGGCAACACCTCTGTTTCCACAGCGCTTTCTATATCATATCCGGCACTCATGGCAGTTTTACGCCGCGGAAGGGAAATACCTGCATTTTTCCAAGTACTGACTATCTCAAAGCCTCTTTTCCCCTCCATTTATTTCTTCTCCTGGAGCAAGGCCTTGCGGGAAAGATTAATACGGCCTTTGTCATCAATTTCAGTAACCTTGACCATAATCTCATCCCCTTCATGAACTACATCTTCCGGTTTTTCCACACGCCGCGTCGCCAGTTGGGATACATGAACCATCCCCTCTTTACCCGGCAGGATTTCCACAAATACCCCAAACTTCATAAGTCGTGTCACTTTACCAAGATAAGTTTCACCCACCTGCACCTCATGAGTCAATTCTTCCACCCACTTCTTTGCCCGCTGTGCGGCTTCTTCGTCAGGTGTCGCGATGTATACATGACCATCTTCTTCGACGTCCATCTTTACACCGGTCTCGCTGATGATTTTATTGATTATCTTTCCTCCGCTTCCGATAACATCGCGAATTCTATCCACCGGAATCGTCAATGTAATAATCTTCGGCGCATAAGGCGACAGATGTTCAGCCGGTTTATCGATGCATTCGGCCATCTTTCCAAGAATAAACATACGGCCCTTCTGCGCCTGCTGAAGAGCCGCAAGCAGAATTTCACGGGAAAGCCCATGGATTTTGATATCCATCTGGATCGCTGTGATCCCTTTCGCCGTTCCTGCCACTTTGAAATCCATATCACCAAGCGCATCTTCCATTCCCTGTATATCGGTAAGAACAGTGAAATGTTCACCTTCATTAACTAATCCCATAGCAATACCCGCTACCGGAGCCTTAATCGGAACACCTGCATTCATCAGAGACATAGTGCTCCCGCAGACAGATGCCTGGGAAGAAGAGCCATTAGATTCCAGTATTTCAGAAACCACGCGGATAGCGTAAGGGAATTCTTCTACTGTCGGAATAACAGGAATAAGCGCTCTTTCTGCCAGCGCGCCATGACCGATCTCACGCCGTCCCGGCCCTCTGGAACTCTTTGTTTCACCGACAGAATAGGACGGGAAATTGTACTGGTGAATATATCTCTTTTCTGTTTCCTGGGTCAGATCATCAATGATCTGTGTTTCCGACATAGGTGCCAACGTAGTAATGGTAAGCGCCTGTGTCTGTCCGCGGGTAAACAGGGCAGAACCGTGGACGCGTGGAAGAAGGCCGACTTCACAGCTGATAGGGCGGATTTCATCCAATGCACGTCCATCAGGACGAATCTTATCAACAGAAATCATATGACGGACAATTTCTTTGGTAAGATGATTCAGGCATTCCGCAATATCGGAACCATTTTCGGGATAAATTTCTTTGAAATGGGCTTCCGCCTCTTTTCTTACTTCTTCCATATGGGCTTCACGAGTCAGCTTATCCGGATTAAAAATCGCTTCTTTAAGCGGTCTTTCAGCATAGGCATAAATAGCAGTCTTAATCTCTTCCGGAATTTCCGGGAAGATCAATGTACGCTTCGGCTTGCCTACTTCTTCAATAATCTTTTTTTGGAATGCCACCAGTTCTTTGATAGTTTTATGTCCAAACATAATGGCGTCAAGGACATCTTCTTCCGGCGCCTCCTGTGCGCCGCCTTCTACCATCAGAATAGCTGTTTCAGAACCTGCAACAGTAATATTCAAAGTGGATACTTTGAGCTGTTCCTGCGTCGGATTGATGACAAACTGCCCGTCAATACGGCCCACACGGACACCCGCAATCGGTCCGTCCCATGGGATATCGGAAATCCCCAAAGAAGCAGATGCGCCAAGCATTCCGCAAAGTTCAGGCGCATTATCATAATCTACAGAAAGAACTGTTGCCATCACATGTATATCATTGCGGCACCTCTTATCAAATAAAGGACGGATCGGGCGGTCAATCAGTCGGGCATTCAGAATCGCTGAATTCCCTGGACGGCCTTCACGCCGAAGAAATCCTCCCGGCATTTTGCCTACGGCATACATTTTTTCCTCGTAATCAACAGTCAGCGGGAAAAAATCCATTCCCTCTCTTGCTTCTTTGCTTGCGGTAGAAGTTACAAGAACCACGGTTTCACCGTACCTGACCAAAACTGCACCACTTGCCTGCTTCGCCATTTTTCCTGTTTCAACAATCAGCGGACGTCCGGCAAGTTCCATACGAAAGGATTTCTCCATTCCCTTTCCTCCTTATAATATCTAATCTTTTTAAATATGTACCGTATTATTATATGCTTAATAAGATTCTAAATCAAATAAATTTTCTTTCTGTACTCCGCACACAGTCGAAAGTCCCATAAAAAAACGACAGCAGAATTTTCTACTGTCATTTCCTTTTCTTTTCGCCTTATTTCAGGCGCAGACCCAGTTTTTCACCAAGCATTCTGTATCTTTCAATATCACTGCGGCGAAGGTAATCAAGCATGTTTCTGCGTTGCCCGACCAGTTTCAGCAATCCGCGGCGGGAATGATGGTCTTTCTTGTGTTCTTTCAGGTGTTCAGTGAGAAGAGCGATTCTCTTGGAGAGGATAGCGATCTGCACCTCCGGAGATCCTGTATCGCCTTCATGTACCGCATACTGTGCAATAATTTCTTTTTTCTGTTCTGCTGTAAGCATAATTAAGCCTCCTGTAAATAAATTGCCGCATCTAAGTGATTCGTCGGAGTATCGAAATCCCGGGATGCAGTTCATACCTTAGCCATTATACACAGAGTGCATATATTTTTCAAGTCCTATCCTAGAATAACCTTATCACTCAATGCATCTGCATTTTCCTCAAACTTTTTGAGGAGCACTTCAATTGTCAGTTCCCGTTTTTCCTCTTCTGCATAATCGGCAATAATTCGTCCGCTATTCATCATAATCAGACGGTTTCCGTATCTTAAAGCATCACGCATATTATGGGTAATCATCAAAGTTGTTAAATGCTGCTCACTGACAATTTCATCCGTAATTTTCAAAACCTTATCCGCAGTTTTAGGATCTAAAGCAGCCGTCGGTTCATCAAGGAGAAGAATATCCGGCTTTTTCAGTGTCGCCATCAACAGTGTCACTGCTTGGCGCTGCCCCCCTGAAAGAAGATCAATTCTTGTTCCCAAGCGATCTTCAAGTCCTAAATCAAGGCGGGCTACCATTTCTCTATATTTTTCGTGATCACCATCAGAAAAAGCCCATTTCAATCGGCGTCTTTCTCCACGGCGGGAAGCTAAAAGAAGATTTTCCTCCAACTGCATTCCGCCTGCAGTCCCTTTCATAGGATCTTGAAACACGCGTCCAATAAATTTGGCACGCCTGAATTCACTCATCCGTGTTACATCTGCACCGTTCAACTCAATTGTTCCTTCATCAGGAATATGAACTCCGGAAACAGCATTCAGAAGGGTACTTTTCCCTGCACCATTACCACCGATGACAGTGCAAAAATCCCCATCATTCAAAGTCAGTGATAAATCAATCAATGCTTTCTTTTCATTAGGTGTTCCCCGAAAAAAAGTCTTGCTGATATGTGAAATTTTTAACATAATCAGCCTGCCTTTCCCAGATTGGCTTTCGCCTTAATCAAAGGCGTCGCCAACGCAAACATAACAATAATTGCAGTAAACAGCTTCAAATCATTCGGCGGCATCCCCAAATGAAGTACTGCAGCAATAACGATCCTATAAATTATCGAACCAAGAATAACCGCCATCAGAGAAGACGAAAAACTGTCTGATCCGAGAATAACCTCGCCAATAATCACGGAGGCCAAGCCGATCACGATAGTACCAATACCCATTCCCACATCAGCAAAACCATTATTCTGGGCTACTACAGCACCACATAATCCAATCAGAGCATTGCTTAGACAAAGCCCCAATATAATCATAGAATCTGTATTTACCCCTTGGGCACGAACCATTTGTGGATTGTATCCTGTCGCGCGAATGCACATGCCCAATTCAGTACCGAAAAACCAATAGATAAAGGCACTGATAATTACCATAAAAACAAAAGGGACGATAAATGCACTGACAGAAGGTTCCGTATGGAAAAATTTACCGGTAACAGAAAATACTGTATCTGCCCGAAGCAGAGAAATATTTGCTTTCCCCATCACATGAAGGTTAATAGAATACAGGGCAATCATTGTCAGGATTCCGGAAAGAATTGCCGGAATTTTTAATTTCGTATATAAAACACCTGTGATAACTCCTGCTGCAGCACCGCAGATCATAGCACTAAGAATCCCCCAGCCGGGATTTACATTTGAAGAAATAAGTGAAGCGGCTACAGCTCCTCCGAGAGGAAAGCTGCCTTCACAAGTCATGTCCGGTACGTCAAGAACACGGAAAGATAAAAAGACTCCAATTGCCAGCATAGACCACATAAGTCCCTGGGCAACTGTAGATATAAATAGATCAAACATCAATTTCACCCCGCAAAACAGGCTATGGTCTTGCCGCCTGCCCGTCATACAAATATAATTTTCTTGCTTTCTGCCACACGTCGTAAGGCAGTTCTTTCTTCAATGTTTTTGCCACAGACATGTTCACGATCCAATCAGGATCAATCTGCTTGGTAATACCGATTTCATAAGGTTTCTTTTTCCCATCCAGCAATTCTGAAGCAATCCGGCCGCCACTGAATCCCATACGATAATACTCTGCAGATACAGAAAGCAAGGCTCCTCTCCTGACCATCTCCGCATTTTCTCCAATAACCGGAATACCAAGTTTCATCAAATGCTTCACGATCTCATCAAAAGACTTTAGAACGGTTTCATCTGCAGGAATATACACCGCATCTACGTGTCCGCTAAACTTTTCTATCTGATTGATGGGATCCTCTTTTTCATCAAAAGCCACTTCATAAATATGAATCCCCTTTTTTTCACTTGCATCTCGAAGCAGATTCAGTTGGATCACAGCCCCTTCATCTTTCGGATTAAAAATAATTCCAACGGTTTGAAGGGAAAGCACCTTTGCCGCCATACGTATTTGGTTCAGTACTGCAGGCATATCACTGATTCCCGTCAGATTATAACTATTATCAAAAAAATTATTACTTTCCGGTGGAAGCATTCCTACACCTACAATAGGAACAGACTTTGTTTCAAGGATACAAGCTTTCGTCGCATCAGTACCCACTGTAATAATCAAATCTTTTTTATCTTTGACGAAATTTTTAGCCTGGGCATCAAGTTTTTTCTCATCACCATCAGCAGAAAAAACGTCAATCCGGATATTATCTTTTTCCCGATACCCCCTCGATGCCAAAGCCGCTTTTATTCCAGCAACCATTTTTCCCTGTTCCGGTAAAGAATCACTCTGCAGGATTCCGATATAATAAAATCCTTTTTGTGGAATAAGCCTGATTTGTTTTTTTAATGCTGCTGAATGGTCATCAATGACAGATGCCATTACGATTACAGCGCAAACTGCAATCAGCAACAGCATCCACCAGTTCCGCCTTATTGCGGTCATTTACCGATTCCTTTCCCCAAAAACTACAAGAGTTCCGCCCGATCAAGAACTGACTTTGGAATCTGTATTCCTAAATTTTCCATTTCTGCTTTATTGATATACAGCTTGGAGTTAGCTGCGCCTTCTACAGGGAAATCCCTTATCTGCTTTTTCCCTTCAAGGATATCTGCGGCCATTTGACCTGCTCGCTTTCCAATATCATAGAAACTAATTGATTCCGAAGCCAAAACCCCAGACTTTACATGCCCCACTTCAGCACCAAAAACAGGAATTTTTTCTTTATTGGCTACGGACATCAATGTTGGAATAGACGATGCAATAATATTATCAGTCGGAATAAAAATAGCTTCTACGTTGCCCCCCAGGAAACCTTCCGCCACCTGCTGCACATCATTAACCGAATTTACTGTCAGTTCCACCACATCAATCCCCAACGGTACACATACTTCTTTCAATCTTTTTGCCTGCACAACAGAATTGATTTCGCTGGAATTGTAAATAATCCCGATTCTTTTAACATTCGGAATAATCTCCCGAATCAAAGAAACCTGCTTCTCCAAGGGACCGCGGTCATGAGTACCGGTCACATTAGCATCAGGCATCTTTTCCGATTTCATAAGCTTCGCATTTTCATAATCAGCAATAGCCGTACAAATAATCGGGATTTGATTTGTGGCATTCGCCATAGCCTGCGCAGCCGGCGTAGAAATAGCGCAAATCAAATTATAATTCCCTGACACGAATCGATTGGCAATAGAACGTAAATTAGACTGATCTCCCTGTGCATTCTGCTGGTCAATTTCAATCTTGTCCTTTAGTCCCCTCGCAGCCAAAGCATCAACAAATCCCCTATTTGATTCGTCAAGTGCCGGATGCTGTACAATTTGTACAACTCCTATTTTCATTTTTCCGTTGCTGCCCGTGCCGGATGAATTTCCACATCCCGCCAAAACTCCTACGGCTAAAACTCCTGCAATACCTACTGCTGCTGCTTTTCTCCACTTTTTTCCTACCATTCTACTCATCCTCCTATACTTTCTGCCTTATCATAGGCAGAATTAATTGCCATATATTGTAGCACACTTTTTCATGAAATGCTTAAAGGAATCCTTTTTTAATGTCTTCTATCCATTATGCATAAAAAATACACTCCATTGAACATGGAATGTATTATTGTGAAGAATTATTCTTCTGTCTTTGCTTGAATAACTGATCTTCCTTTATAGAAACCACATACCGGACAAACATGATGCGGCAATTTCATTGCATGGCACTGTGGACATTCTACCAGACCCGGAACGGTCAGCTTCCAATTGGCACGTCTTTTATCCCGACGAGATTTGGAATGTTTACTCTTTGGACTTGGCATTTCTTGCACCTCCTTACCGATCGGACCTTTTGCTGTCTTGTATGCTGTATATTGACAACATCAAATAATATTCAACTTCATCATTATACGGGGCAGCTTTGTGTTTGTCAATAAGTTTCATTGCGAATCAAAAAATGGGAACCCTCAATTTCTTCATTTTTTTACTTCCGGTTTTAAAAGCACTTTCTCAAGAGATATTACTTCAATATCTCTTTTAAAATTTCGATAAATCATCTCTTTCCCTATCAATAAATCCTTCCACCAACATTCGTTTTTCGTCCTTCTTCATCCTGAAAAACCGGAAAACATTTTCTGCTGTCGTTTTATTCATCCCTTTCACACGGGTAAGTTCCTCCACTGTCGCATTCCGCATTTCATCAAGCGAACGGAAAGCATGCCACAGTGCATTTCTACGCTGTGGTCCGATTCCCGCAATATGATCCAATATGGATTCCGTATTCCTTTTTGACGTCCACTTTCTATGATAAGCGATAACAAAACGATGGGCTTCATCACGAATAAATTGCAGGAGCTGCAGCGCCGGTTCGTGCGGATCAATGATAATCGGATCCGTCTGCCCTTCCACATAGATTTCTTCCATACGCTTGGCAAGGCCAATGACCGGTGTATCAATTCCACAGCTTCGGATCACCGGAAGCGCAGCATCCAGCTGGCCTTTGCCGCCGTCAAGAACAATCAAATCCGGTCTTGGCCACTTGGTTTCTATACCATATCTCCGTGCCATAACTTCTGCCATAGACTTGAAATCATCGGGCGTCCCCTGAGTCGACTGCAGTTTGAATCTGCGGTATTCCTTTTTATTGGGGCGCCCGCTTTCGAATACAACCATGGATCCTGTAGTTTCCGCCCCCTGATTATGAGAAATATCAAAACATTCTATCCGTTCAGGCAGCTTTGGCAAATGGAGCAGTTCTTTCAATTTATTCACAGCGCCTTGTTCACGGGCATCCTGATATTCCCATTGTAATTTTTTATCCGCCAAGTATTTCGCAGCGTTAGACTGCGCCATGTCTTTCAATCTGCGCTTAAATCCACGTTCAGGAACATATATTTTGACATCACCGTTGCGAAGTTTTGACAGCCACGCAGTTAAAAGCAATGATTCCTGCGGCAAAATCGGCAGTATGATTTCCTTCGGTACAGAAGATGGATTCGCACCGTAAAAATTTTTAATAAATGCCGCGATAATATCCTCATCCGTTTCATGAAGACTGTCGGGAATACTGAGATTTTCTTTCCCCACCATTTTCCCGTAACGTATATAAAAAATTTCCAAACCGGCGTGTTCATCAAGACGTGACATCCCCACCACATCAAAATCACCCTCTTTGGAAACGATATTTTGCCTCTGCTGCACACTCTGTACAGCATGAAGCTGATCCCTGAGCACCGCCGCACGTTCAAAATTCATTTCTTCCGATGCCGACTCCATATCTTTTTGCAGTGCCTTTACAAGCTCCGTATTTTTCCCTTCAAATAAATCACAGGTTTTTACTACATACTCATGGTATTGCTCTTCTGTGCAGTGATTCCAGCAAGGAGCACAGCACAGATTCATATGGTATTGAAGGCATGGACGGCTGACCTTCATACTCCGGCAGGTCCTAATCGGATACAGCCTGCGGATAAGGCTCAACGTTTTTCGCAGACTCCCTACATCAGTAAAAGGGCCGAAATATTTAGCACCATCATCTCTTCTGATATTTCTTGTCACAAGAATACGCGGCCATTTTTCATTAACCGTGATTTTCACATAGGGATAAGATTTATCATCACGGAGGGAAATATTGTACTTCGGGTGCAGTTCTTTAATCAGATTGCATTCCAAAATAAGAGCTTCCATCTCTGTTGCCGTCATGGTGATATCCAAATCCGCTACATGACGGATCATGGCGGCCACTTTAGGAGAGCGGTTCTTATCTTCCCTCACATAGGAACGAACTCTGTTTTTTAAATTGACGGCCTTCCCTACATAAATAACGCGTCCGTCTTTATCTTTCCAACGATATACGCCGGGAGAATCAGGCAACGCATCTACTTTTGCCCGTATTAATGTATTAATCGTCTCCATGATGTTCCTTCATCAATTTCCTGGTCCGTTCTATAACAGGTTTTAAGTACTGCCCCGTATAGGAGCGTTTGACTTTGCAAATTTCCTCAGGAGTACCAAAAGCTACTACTTCTCCGCCCTTATCTCCCCCTTCGGGCCCCAAATCGATAATATAGTCCGCCACTTTAACCACATCAAGGTTGTGCTCAATAACGACTACCGTATTTCCCTGATCTACCAGCTTCTGTAAAATCACCAGTAATTTTCGAATATCTTCACTGTGAAGTCCTGTGGTCGGTTCATCAAGGATATACAGTGTATCTCCCGTATCTCTCCTCATGAGTTCCGTCGCCAGTTTCACACGCTGCGCTTCACCGCCGGACATGGTTGTAGCAGGCTGTCCCAGATGAATATATCCGAGTCCCACTTCCTGCAAAGTCCGCAGTTTACGCAAAATCTTATCATGATTCTCAAAAAACGGAATCGCCTCATCCACCGTCATATTAAGTACATCAGAAATATTTTTCCCTTTATAACGGACTTCCAATGTCTCTCTGTTATATCTTGCACCATGGCACACTTCACAAGGTACATAGACATCTGAAAGGAACTGCATTTCAATTTTTATAATACCGTCACCGTGGCAGGCTTCGCATCGTCCGCCTTTTACATTGAGACTAAACCGCCCCGGCTTATATCCACGCATTTTTGCTTCCGAAGTCTGGCTGAACAGTTCACGGATATCACTGAAAAGGCTTGTATAAGTCGCCGCATTGGAACGGGGCGTCCTACCGATAGGCTGTTGATCTATATTAACGATCTTATCCACATATTCCGCGCCTTCAATCGCTTCAAAAGCGGCATTTCCATAAGAAGTACGATTTTTTATATTAGATAATCCCTGATATAAAATCTCATTAATCAGAGTACTTTTTCCTGACCCCGATTCTCCTGTCACTACGGAAAACGCCCCTAAAGGAATCCTTACATCAATATGTTTCAGATTATGTTCCGATGCACCTTTAATTATAAGGGACATCCCGTTCCCGGTGCGTCTTTTGGGCGGCAAAGGAATATATCGGCTGCCTTTCAGATATTGCCCGGTTAAAGAATCTTTTACTGCCTCCACCTGTTCAAGCGTTCCTTCCGCCACTACACGGCCGCCCTGTTCGCCAGCGCCCGGACCGATATCCACAATCCAGTCGGCTGCACGGATGGTATCTTCATCATGCTCCACAACAATCAGCGTATTGCCCAGATCCCGCATCCCTTTCAGTGTATCCAGTAATTTATCATTATCCCTCTGATGGAGGCCAATCGAAGGTTCGTCGAGAATATACAGAACGCCTACAAGACCGGATCCGATCTGTGTTGCCAGCCTGATCCGCTGTGCTTCCCCGCCGGAAAGTGTAGTCGCCGTACGGGATAAAGTAAGATAATCCAATCCCACATTGATTAAAAAGGTAAGACGGTTATGAATCTCATGAAGAATCTGTTCCGCAATGATTTTTTCCTTTTCCATCAGATCAAGATTATCAAAAAATGGTAAAAGATCCGATACGGCCATATCGGAAATTTCCGCTATATTTTTATTACCTACGCGAAAAGCAAGGCTTTCTGGACGAAGGCGGGCCCCGTGACAAACAGGACACGGCTTTTCAATCAGAAAATTGGAGAGCGTTTCTTTCATCTTGTCTGTCCACGCCTCCTCATATCTCCTTTTTGTCATAGGAATGATTCCTTCAAAAGCGCGGTGGTATTCTTTAGTTTCCCCCTCCATGTTCGTATAACTGAACGCCAACAGGTCAGCACCTCCCTGCTGGAATTCCACTTTCGCTTTTTCCGGCAGATCATTATAACAGCAATCCATGGTAAGCTTGTAACCTTCAAGAAAGGCGTCAAGTTGTCTGTAAAGCCAGGTATCCCTGTTATAAGGAAACGGCTTAATTGCCCCCAAACGGAAAGATATCTCCCGATTAGGGATAATCCTGTTAAAATCCGCCTCCAAAGAGGAACCAAGCCCCATGCACGCAGGACAGGCACCGAAAGGATTATTGAAAGAAAAAATCCGCGGCACCGGCTTCGGTAAAGAAATGCCACAATTAGGACAGGCAAAATGGGAACTGAAAATATGATCATTTCCATCCACTACAGCGGCAATCATCATACCGTCCCCCAATTTAAGCGCCGCTTCTACGGAATCGGTCAACCGCTTGGCAATCCCCTCCTTAATAATAATTCTGTCTATCACGACTTCAATAGTATGTTTTTTGTTTTTCTCAAGAACAATTTCATCGGAAAGAGAGTACAGTACATTGTCCGCACGCACACGTACATAACCTTCTTTCCGCAATTCTTCCAGAAGCTTCTTATGTGTTCCTTTTTGACTGACTGCCACAGGTCCAAGAATCATCAATTTAGTGCGGTCTCCCAAATCAATCAGGGCATCTACGATCTGATCCGTCGTCTGCCTCTCAATCGGTTTGCCGCAATGAGGGCAGAAGGCGCGGCTTGCATGGGCATAGAGCATACGGAGATAATCATGAATCTCCGTAACCGTTCCTACTGTAGAACGCGGATTGTGGCTTGTTGATTTCTGATCAATGGAAATAGCAGGGGATAAGCCTTCAATTTTATCAATATCCGGTTTATTCATCTGTCCCAAGAACTGTCGTGCGTAAGCAGAAAGCGATTCTACATATTTTCTTTGTCCCTCCGCATAAATTGTGTCAAAAGCAAGGGAAGATTTTCCTGATCCCGAAAGACCGCTGAATACAATCAATTTATTTCTCGGGAGTGTCAGATTGATATTTTTTAAATTATTCTGTCTTGCCCCTTGTATAACAATTCCTTTTTCCATAATTATCCTTCCGTTATCTCAGATTCTCTTTTTAAGAGGACGATTGATTCTCTTATTCTGGCTTTCCTGGCGCCTCAAAGCTGAATCCGCACGGGAACCGTACCGATCACTCCACTGCTGGCGAAGTCCGGCAAGCCGATCCCGCCACAAGGCAGCCTCTTCAAACTCCATCGCTTTTGCCGCCCGTTTCATGTTCCGCTCAGAATTCTTCATCCGATTATACAGTTCTTCATCAGACAAATTTTCAACGGATTGATCTCCACTTCCGTACGTTTCCGTACTTTCACTGATTTTAGTAAGTTCAATTAAATCCTTTACTTTTTTTCGGATTGTTTTCGGCACGATATGATGTTTTGTATTATAAGCTTCCTGAATTTTTCTTCTGCGGTTCGTTTCCTCGATCGCATACTTCATGGATTTTGTCATACGATCCGCATACATGATGACATGTCCATGAGCATTTCTCGCCGCACGGCCGATAACCTGTATCATGGATGTTTCATTACGCAAAAAACCCTCTTTATCGGCATCTAAAATGGCCACCAGAGAGACCTCCGGCATATCCAGCCCTTCACGAAGGAGATTTATTCCCACAAGCACATCAAACTCACCGGCACGGAGATCCCGGATAATCTCCGCCCGTTCAATTGTCGCCACATCGGAATGGAGATATCTGACTTTCACTCCTGCTTCATTTAAAAAGTCCGTTAAATCTTCCGCCATTTTCTTCGTCAACGTAGTAATCAAAACCCGTTCATTGACTGCTTCCCGTTTATGAATTTCTCCCAGCAAATCATCCATCTGTCCTTCGATAGGACGGACCTCTACGCTGGGGTCCAACAGGCCTGTAGGACGGATAATCTGCTCCGCCATATTTGTCTGCACACTCATTTCATAACGGCCCGGCGTAGCGGAAACATAAATGATCTGATTGATTCGGTCCGTAAATTCCTCAAAAGTCAGGGGACGGTTATCCAGCGCGCTTGGCAGACGGAACCCATAATCCACAAGCGTGTGTTTTCGCGACTGGTCTCCATTGTACATGGCATGAAGCTGAGGTACGGTAATATGGGATTCATCAATCATAATCATATAGTCATCAGGAAAATAATCAAGCAGTGTATATGGAGGGTCTCCCGGCCTGCGATCCGACATATGGCGCGAATAATTTTCGATACCTGAGCAATACCCCACTTCCTGCATCATCTCCAAATCATAATTTGTCCGCTGCATGAGACGCTGTGCTTCTAAAATACGATCCTGCTCCCGAAGTTCCTTCAGGCGCTCTTCCAACTCCACCTTAATTTTAGCAATGGCATTTTTTAACTTCCCGGAAGTTGTTACATAGTGGGATGCGGGAAATATTCCGATATGATCCCGTTCCGCCACTGTGGCACCTGTCAAAACATCAAATTCGTACAGGGATTCAATTTCATCACCAAACATTTCTATCCGCACTGCCGTATTATTGGAAGATGCAGGAAACACATCAATTGTATCACCTCTTACACGGAACGTATCGCGGGTAAAATTAAGATCATTTCGCAAATACTGCATATCTACCAAGCGCGAGAGAATTTGATCCCGCGTGATTTCTTCACCGGGTCGAAGTGATAATCCCAGTGTACTGTAATCCTCAGGATCTCCTAATCCGTAAATGCAGGAAACTGATGCCACGATAATAACATCACGCCTCTCAAAAAGAGCCATTGTCGCAGAATGGCGAAGACGATCAATCTCCTCATTCCTTGAAGAATCTTTTTCTATATATGTATCCGTCTGCGGTATGTAAGATTCAGGCTGAAAATAATCATAGTAACTTACAAAATAATACACCGCGTTATCAGGAAAGAAGTCTTTAAATTCACTGGCAGTCTGTGCTGCCAAAGTTTTGTTGGGAGAAATAATCAGTGTCGGACGCTGCATTTCTTCAATCACTTTTGCCATCGTGAAAGTTTTTCCCGTACCCGTAGCACCCAGCAAAACCTGAGCCCAGTGTCCATCTCTCAAGCCGTCTGTCAGCGACTTTACCGCTTCAGGCTGATCTCCCATAGGCTGAAAAGGAGCTGCCAGCCTGAAAGGCGTCATCTTTCCCATATATTGTCTTTCAATTTTGGCATTTCCCATACAAATTCTCCTTCTAAACCCTATTCTTTACCATGATATAAAATGTATTTCCTATATCATTATATCGTTTTTTATCGATACTGTATATAAGAAAATGAAAACGGATGCCTGTCTGACACCCGTTTTTCGATTATTTTAAAAGATATTTCCTTATGAAATAGATTATTGCAACTGTGGCTAAAACAATAGCTCCATAGATAAAGAACAGCCACACCAATACCAATCCCAGCAGTATAAAAACGGCGATACCTAACCCTCCTAACAGTTTCTTCCACCATGGCAATTCATGAATATGAATCATATATATATGGATGAAAGAATCTTCTGCAGACCGTTCTTCCTGCTCCCCTTGCTCATTCAACGTCAGTCCGTCATAGTCATTCACATCATCTCTGGACATGACATGCGGTTCTTTCCTTACCTCGTTCTGATTGTTTTCACTCATAATTCAGATAATTTCTTGGCAAGAAGCTGATTAACCACCTGCGGATTGGCCTGTCCTTTCGTTACTTTCATAATCTGCCCTACAAGAGCCCCCACAGCTTTCTTCTTCCCTGCCTTGAAGTCGGCAACAGCCTGGGGATGCTCGGCAATAACGTTTGCAACCAGCCCCTCCAATTCTCCTGTATCACTAATCTGGGTAAGACCTTTTACTCTGACGATTTCTTCCGCGCCACCGCCATCTTTCCACATATCCGCAAAGACCTTCTTTGCAATTTTACCGGAAATAGTCCCTTTACTAATCAACTTTAGCAATTCTGCCAAATTTTCAGCAGTAACAGGAGCCGCCGCGATTTCAATTCCATCAGTGGACAGCTGACTCGCAAATTCTCCCATCAACCAGTTTACAGCGGCTTTGGGATCGGCTCCCGCCTTAACAACTGCCTCGAAATAATCCGACCGATCCTTATCATTTGTCATCATAACCGCATCTTCAGAAGAAAGCCCGAAACATCTCATATATCTTTCTTTTCTTGCATCGGGAAGTTCAGGAAGCGTTTTCCGTATTTCTTCAATATACTCTTTGCTTACTGTAAACGGTACAAGATCCGGTTCAGGAAAATAACGATAGTCATTGGCTTCTTCCTTGGAACGCATACTTTTGGTTATACCTTCTTTTTCATCCCATGTTCTTGTTTCCTGAATAATCTTCCCGCCTTCTTCCAAAAGTTCCGCCTGACGAAGCGCTTCATATTCAATAGCCCTTTCAACACCTCTGAAAGAGTTGATATTTTTAATTTCCGTTTTTGTCCCCAATTCTTTCTGTCCAATAGGACGAACTGAAACATTGGCATCACAACGGAGACTGCCTTCTTCCATACGGCAGTCGGAGATTTCCACATATTGGAGAATCGCACGCAATTTCTCCATGTAGGCCACTGCTTCTTTCGCAGAACGCATATCCGGTTCAGAAACGATCTCCAGCAGCGGTGTTCCCGTGCGGTTATAATCCACCAAAGAATAGTCAGAGTCCGTAATGGAATTGCCATGATGAACCAGCTTGCCGGCATCCTCTTCCATATGGGCACGAGTAATGCGGATATGCTTCTTTTCCCCTTCTACTTCCACATCAAGGAATCCAGGACCACAAATCGGCAAATCAAATTGAGACGTCTGGAAATTTTTTGGCAGATCCGGATAATAATAATTTTTTCTGTCAAATTTACTGAATCGGGCAATTTCACAATTCAAAGCTAATCCCGCTCTTACACCGAATTCCAACACTTTTCTGTTTAAGACAGGAAGCACACCGGGAAGCCCAAGACATACAGGACATACATTTGTATTGGGATCTGCGCCAAAAGAAGTTTTACAGCCGCAGAAAATTTTTGTTTTTGTTCTCAACTCCGTGTGGACTTCAAGACCAATGACAACTTCGTATTTCATTCAAACTCTCCTTTCGGCGCTGTCTTCGTAAATTCAGGATGATCCTGTTCAAACGTATAGGCAGCCTGCAGAATCTTTTCTTCTCCAAGCGTCGGTCCGATAAGCTGCATACCAAGAGGCATCCCATCTTTAAATCCGACAGGAATGCTGATGGAGGGTGCACCAATCAAATTAACCGGCACCGTACAGATATCTTCCATATACAGCGCCAGCGGATCCGAAAAAGCTCCAAATTTGAAGGCAGTTCCTGATGCAGAAGGTGCTGCAAGAATATCACACCGCTCAAAAGCTTTTTCAAACTCCCGCTTCAAAAGAGTGCGAACTTTCAGCGCAGTCAGGTAGTATGCATCATAATAACCTGCAGAAAGCACATAGTTGCCAATCATGATACGACGCTTGACTTCTTCGCCAAATCCCGTACTTCTGCTCTTAATATACATATCCACAATATCTTTTCCTGAAGCACGGTAACCAAATCCGACGCCGTCATAACGCGCCAGATTGGAACTTGCTTCCGCAGGAGCAATGATATAATACACATCTACACCGCTGGTAATATGGGGGATAGAAACATCCACGATTTCAGCTCCCTCTTTTTCATAATAAGCAAGCGCCGATTTAATTGCTTCTTTTGTTTCTTCCCCGATTCCTTTACCGAAGAATTCTCGGGGCACACCGATACGAAATCCTTTTACATCTTTTATAAGAGCTTTCTTGTAATCCTTCTTTTCCATACGGATAGACGTGGAATCCCGATGGTCGTAACCCGCAATAGCATTTAAAACGATAGCTGCGTCAGTCACGTCCTTGGTCAACGGGCCGATCTGGTCCAGTGACGAAGCAAATGCCAAAAGCCCATAGCGGGAAACAAGACCATACGTTGGCTTAAGACCTACAATCCCGGTAAAAGAAGCAGGCTGCCGGATGGATCCGCCGGTATCAGAACCAAGAGTCCAAATTGCTTCATTAGCAGCTACTGCCGCCGCACTGCCGCCGGAGGAACCGCCGGGAACACTTTCCAGGTTCCAGGGGTTATGGGTAGGCCCGAAATAAGAACACTCCGTACTGCTCCCCATAGCAAATTCATCCATATTCAATTTACCGAGAGAAATATAGTCACAGCTTTCTAATTTTTCAATAACTGTAGCATTATAAGGAGCTATAAAATTCTCCAGCATTTTCGATGCAGCTGTACAGGGCTGTCCCTTAATGCACACATTATCTTTAATTGCCCCGGGAATCCCTGCCAGTTCAGAAATCCCTTCTCCTGAAGCAATCCTTTTATCTACTTCTGCCGCCCTCTCCAACGCCGTTTCATCACTCGTCGACAAAAATGCATGGATCTCCCGTTCCACAAGATTCCGATGGGCAATAATCTTTTTTGTTAATTCTACAGAAGATATATCTTTATTGACAAGTTTTTCATGAAGACCATGAATTGTATACTCCACCACTGTACCTCCTATATAATTTTAGGCACTTTAAAATAACCGCCTTCTTTTTCCGGCGCATTAAAAAGTGCTTCCTCATTTGATAAAGACTGATGCGGTTCATCTTCACGCATGACATTATACTGTTCTACCGCATGAGCCGTCGGTTCTACGCCCTCCGTATCATGTTGATTCAATTCTTCCATATGGGTGAGAATACTGTTCATAGATTCACGCATTTTTTCCAGATCTTCTGCACTGAACTCCAGACGGGAAAGAAGTGCTATTTTACGCGCTTCTTCTATCGTGATTTTCATAGATCCACTCCCTTACTATTAATAACTATAAATACGCCATAATTATAACATACAAGTTCTGATACCGTTTATTCTTTTATTCCCACCCCCGCACGTTTCAGAAACTCTTGTTCATCTATCACCGGAATGCCCTTCGCTCTTGCTTTTTCCAACTTACTTCCTGCATCTTCCCCCGCCACAACGAGAGTAGTGGTATTCGTCACAGAACTTTGTGTCGTTCCCCCCAGACGCTTGATCAAATCTGATGCCTCACGCCTTCCCATAACTGCAAGCTTTCCTGTAAGTACAACAGATTCCCCGGAAAACATCCCGCTTTCCGATTCTTCTTTAATTTCCTCCATTAAGACGCCGGCATTTTTTAATTTATTAATCATTTCTATGTTTTTCTCATCATGAAAATAGTCATATAAACTTTTTGCCGTTATTTTACCGATCCCTTCCGTTTCTTCAATCGTTTCCACATCAGCAGCCATAATAGCATCTATTGTATGAAAATAATGAGCCGCCAGCTCACTGCCTTTTTCTCCAAGGAAACGTATCCCAAGACCGAAAAGCAATTTGGCAAGTCCTCGTTCTTTGCTGGCACGAATAGCAGTAATTAGATTAGCTGCACTTTTTTCACCCATTCGCTCAATCTGCCGCAAATCATCTTCTTTTAACGCATAGAAATCCGCCGCATCCGCAACCAGCCGATATGCAAGCAAACTGTCTACCACCGCGGGGCCCAAGCCTTCTATGTCCATCGCATCACGAGAAGCGAAGTGAATGAGCTTTTCACGAACCACACCGCCACAGGCAGGATTTATACAACGGAATGCCGCTTCCGTATCGATCCTTCGTATTGGATTTCCACATACCGGACAATTTTCGGGCATCTCAAATTCCTTTTCACTGCCATTTCTCTTTTCTTTTAAGACAGCTGCTATTTCAGGAATAATTTCACCGGCTTTGTAAATGATAACGGTATCTCCTTCGCGAATATCTTTTTCCCGAATAAAATCCAGGTTATGAAGTGTTGCCCTTTTTACCGTCGTGCCGGCCAAGCGGACAGGTGTCAAATCAGCCGACGGTGTCAGTACGCCGGTCCGCCCCATAGAAACAACAATCTTTTCTATTTTTGTAACCGCTTCCTCCGGTGGATACTTATATGCTATAGCCCACTTCGGATCTTTCCCCGTAGCACCCAATAATTCCTGCTGCCGGAAATCATTTACTTTAATGACCATTCCGTCAGTATCATAGTCCAGTTCACGACGCTTCTTTTCCCATTCCCGGACTCCTGTGATAACCCCCTCTATGGAATCCCATTTTCGATAATGGGGATTTACACGGAAATGAAATTTCTTCAACTGCAGAAGCAGATCATCCTGTGAGGAAATATCCAATCCCTCTTCTGCCCCCAGCGCATAAGCAAAAAAATCCAGGTTCCGCGCAGCCGTTACTTTGGGATCCAATTGGCGAAGTGATCCTGCCGCTGCATTTCTGCAGTTAGCAAAAGGCATCATTCCCGCCTCATCACGTTCTTCATTCAACGCAATAAAACTTTTACGAGGCATATATACCTCACCGCGAACTTCCATATAGGCAGGCGCGTTTTCAATATATAAAGGAATTGTTTTAATTGTCTTTACATTTGATGTTACATCTTCGCCTACCTTCCCATCTCCCCGCGTCAGTCCCTGCACTAATGATCCATTCTCGTAAATGAGATTCATAGAAAGTCCGTCAATTTTAAGTTCTGTGATATATTCCACAGGCATTGCACCTATGCCGCCATGGACACGCCGGTCAAAATCACGAAGTTCTTCCGCACTGAAAGCATTTGCCAGACTCAACATCGGCTTTTTAAAAGGAATCTTCCTGAAATCATCCGATGCTTTCCCTCCGACTCTTTGGGTTGGCGAATCAGGCGTTACTATTTCAGGGTATTCTTTTTCCAGATCCACAAGTGACCGATACAGGCGGTCAAATTCAAAATCTGTAATTTCAGGCTTATCCAATACATAATATAAATAACTGTGATGGCGCAGCTTTTTTCGTAATTCTTCCGCTTTTTTTATAATTTCTGCCGTTACCATATTATTCCTCTTTTTCAATTGGCGCAAAAGCTACCATAACCTGACGAATCTGATCATTGGGGAAGATGAGTTTTAACATCATATGCTTTCCGCTCCCTGTTACCTCTGCAACTTGTCCTTTTCCCCACATACGATGAGATACTTTATCTCCGACCTGCCAGTCGAACCTTGCTTTTATACTCTTTTTTGCCACCGGCTTATTCATTATTCCCGCAGAGGACAATGCCCATTTGCCCTTCTGCTCATTATTACTCCTGATTAGAGTACGTCTCTTTGCCTCACTGCTATTCCCGCGGATTTCATCCAACAAATCGACAGGGATTTCTTTAAGGAAGCGGCTTTCTACATAAGGTTTCACCTGCCCGTACATCGTTCGTACAGCAGATGTGGTAAGATATAACTTTTCCTTTGCCCTTGTAATTGCCACATAACAAAGGCGACGCTCCTCCTCTAAAGCCGTCTCATCCATCAAAGAACGTACCCCCGGAAAGATGCCTTCGTCCATACCTGCCATATAAACTATAGGAAACTCCAATCCCTTGGCACTATGGATAGTCATTAAAGTCACTTTATCATCCTGTTCTTCAAAGGAATCTACGTCATTTACAAGAGCGACCTTTTCCAAAAATTCCGGAAGTCCTCCTTCCGGCTGCTCCTGTGTAAAATCCTTTGCCACGTTCAGCAGTTCACCCAAATTTTCTTCTCTGCTCTGTGCCTGAGGATCACTGCTCTGCTGGAGAACCGACAGATATTCCGTATCAGTCATAATTTTCTGAATAAGTGTAAATACATCGCCTTCCGTGGAAGCATTCAAGAAACTAAAAATCAAGGCGCTGAATTTTTGGAGTTTGGTTCTTGCTGGCACGGGGATATCAGACTCTTCCAGTGACATGATTCCCTCAAACATGGACATATTTCCCTGTTTGGAAAATTCACTTAACTTCTGTATGGTTGTTTGTCCGATACCACGCCGGGGCACATTGATAATACGCATCAAGCTGATATCATCACGAAAATTAGCCACCAATTTAAGATACGCCAGCATATCCCTTATTTCCGCGCGGTCATAAAATCTTGTTCCGCCGACCATGGTATAAGCAATACCGCGCTTTACCATGCTTTCTTCAATCACACGGGACTGGGCATTCATACGATAAAGAACCGCCATTTTCCCATACGGGACATGATTTTCCCCGTGTTCTTTCATCATGGACTCTACAATAAAATCCGCCTCATTATGTTCATCAGAAGCAGCATATTTCTGCAGATGGACCCCCGGATTATTTTCTGTCCACAACCGTTTCTCCAAGCGTTCCACATTATTTTTAATAACCGCATTGGCCGCATTTAAAATTGTTTGTGTCGAACGGTAATTCTGCTCCAACTTAATAATTTGAGCCGAAGGATAATCTTCACGGAAATCCATGATATTCCGCAGATCGGCTCCACGCCAGGAATAGATACTCTGATCCGCATCACCTACGGCACAAATATTTTGAGATTTGCCTGCGATATACTTTGCCATAAGGTACTGCGCATGATTGGTATCCTGATATTCATCAATTAAAATATAGTGGAAATGATCCTGCCAACGTCTGCGTATCGTTTCATCAGCTAAGAGTTTTGTTGTCGCAAAAAGAAGGTCATCAAAATCGAGTGCATTGTTCTGTTTCATATATTTATCGTACAAATCATAGACATCAGCAATCTTTTCGTTGTAAAAATTACCGCTGGCTTCCGCGCGAAATGATTCCGGCCCCTGGAGTGCATTCTTTGCGGCAGAAATACGAGCCTGTATATTTCTTGGCGGATACTGTTTATCATCCAAATTTAATTCCTTCAGAATATTCTTAATCATCTGTTTGGAATCATCAGAATCATAAATCGTAAATTTATCAGTAAACGGCGGATGGTTATTGATTTCCCGCCGCAAAAAACGCGCACCAAAAGAATGGAATGTATACATCCACAGTTTATTCGCTTCCGCCCCTACCAGATGATGGACACGTTCACGCATTTCCTGTGCCGCTTTATTTGTAAAAGTGATAGCAAGAATATTCTGCGGCCGTATTCCCTGCTCCAGCATATAAGCAATGCGGCAGGTTAACGCTTTAGTTTTACCCGAACCGGCACCTGCCATAATCAACACGGGTCCTTCAATCTGTTCAACAGCCTGACGCTGTCTTTCGTTTAAAGTATCAAGATAACTCATCCAAACGCCCCTTATAAAAGAAAAACTCATATATGACGAATGCCATGTATGAGTTCTTCGTTCCGCTCAAAATTATTCGCCGTATGCTTTCAGAAGTGGCGGGGTTACCTGTTTCTTTCTGGACATAACATGAGGAAGATAGGCAACTCCATTTTCAGGCTTACTGGCAAATGCTTTTTCTACAATGCTTTCCGCACCTTCAGTGAACCACAGGAATGTATCCTCCGCCAAGATATCTGTCACCATGAGATAAGAAGCTGCATAGCCCTTTTCAGCTTTGATCGCCTCCAGCACTTTCATGATTTCTGCCTTCTTTTCATTAATCGGATCCACATTCATAACGGAAATCTGTCCGACAGTAAATACATTTCCTGCCGCGCTAAATTCCTTTGTATCGTTCCGTGCCAATTTTTCAGCAGGATAATCGGAAATATCCGCACCGGCTTTCAGCATTTCCATACCATAAGCCTCATAATCCACTCCCGCAATTTCAGCCAGTTCTTTCGCCGTTTCTTTATCTTCTTCTGTCGTTGTCGGCGAACGGAAAAGGACTGTATCGGATATAATGGCGGAGAGCATGATTCCCGCGATTTCACGGGACGGCTTTATATGATTCGCTTTATATAATCCATAGATGACCGTATTCACACAACCGACCGGACGAACAAGAATGAAAATCGGATTCTCCGATTCGAAATCCCCGAAACGATGATGGTCAATAATTTCCAGGACTTCCGCGTCATCCATACCATCGATTGTCTGTTTGGATTCATTGTGATCCACTAAAATCACTTTCTGTTTTTCATCTTCCGGATTTTTTCTTGCTACGGAAGTCACAAGCATCGGCTCTTCCAAATTGAAATAATCCAAAGCAAATCTGGATTCTTTATTGATTTCTCCCGCACGAACGGCCACAGCATCCATGCCTAACCGGCGCTTTAAATAAGAATAGCTGAGGGCAGCGGCAATGCTGTCCGTATCAGGCGATTTATGTCCGCTTACAAATATTTGGCTCATCATATATTCCCTTTCTTATTTATACCCCAAATAATAAAATTTTACCCAATCATTATATCATATTTTCTATCCTCGCTTTATAAGCAAAAATACCTTTCTCCAGGAAAATCATTTTCTCTGTGGAAAGGTATTTCACATTTAATAAACCTCAGTCTTCTTCAGTCACCAGTTTTTTCTTACGAAAGCCTCCAAAATGGAACTTTTCAATAACAATAAACAGCATTGGTACGATAAAAAGTTGAAACGCTGTCGCAGAAAGAACACCGAATACCACGGCAATCCCCATTTCGGAACGAGAATTCGCGCCCGCACCTGTCGACAGGGCCAGCGGAACGTTTCCTAAAATAAAAGCAAGGGAAGTCATCAGAATAGGACGCAGACGGATCTTAGATGCTTCCACTGCAGCCTTAAGCGGCGCCATGCCCGCATCTGTACGAACCTTCGCATACTCTACAATGAGAATCGCATTCTTGGCGGCAAGCCCTATGATGGTTAACAAACCGATTTGGAAATAAATGTCATTATATACATTAAACATCCAGGCGCCAAGACAGGCTCCGAAGAAGCCGGTCGGCATACCAAAGAGTACGACAAAAGGAACTTTCCAACTTTCATATAATGCCGCCAAAGAGAGAAATACAAAGAGCATCCCCAGTGCCAAGGCATAAATCGTCTTCCCGCCGGCTTCTTTCTCCTGTGCCGAGCTTTCCACAAAAGCATAACTATATCCGGTAGGAAGTACTTCCGCTGCCACTTCTTCCAATGCGTCCAACGCTTGTCCGGAAGAATATCCGTCTGCCTGGTTACCACTGATTTTAACCGCAGGGAAATTATTATAACGGGTAATAACGGAAATTGCATTAGATTTTTTCGGTGTGATAAAAGTACTGATAGGAATCATGTTCCCGCTAGAGTCTTTCACAGTCAGGAACTTATTCGCCGAAGGATCCATACGATAATCCACATCAGCCTGGGCGACCACCTTAAAATTACGTCCATAGGCAGTAAAATCATTAATTTGGACAGACCCATAATAGACCTGTAAGGCTGTAAAAATATCTCCCAGTGCCACACCATTTTTTAAAGCCTTTTCACGATCTATATCAAAATTATATGAAGGAGTATCCATACGGAAAGTGGTATAAGCCATCTTTATTTCCGGTCTTCGATTAGCCGCTCCGAGGAACTGCCCTATAACCCGCTGCATATTTTCATTGGAATCGCCATTCTTATTCTGGATATACATGGAGAACCCGCCGGAACTGCCCAGTCCGGGAATAGAAGGGGGATTCAAAGCCATAATATTTACATCAGGGTGCGTGGCATTATAGGCTGCCGCTTTTCCAATAAGCGCTCCCACCTGTGAAGCAGCGCCTTTTCTCTCATCCCAGGGCTTCAGTTTAATAAAAGAAAGTCCCGCATTGGGTTTCTGACCACCGGAAAGGATATCAGAGCCGGTAACGCCAAAAGTCTGCTCTACAGCATCATCTTTACCCATATAGGCCAGAAACTCTTTAATTGCCGCATTGGTTCTTATATTGACAGAACCTTCCGGCAGCGAAATAGCCCCAATAAAGTAGCCATTATCCTCTTCCGGCAAAAAAGCAGTCGGGAGAGCAACAAACATAACAACAGAAGCAACGGTCAATCCAATGAGGACACCAATGGGCGCTATAATCACGCGTCCCATTTTTTCAAGACTACGGCCATAAATTTCAATCATACGATCGAACCAGTCATTGAATTTATCCCAGAATTTCTGCAGCCGTCCCCGTTCTGCGCCTTCCTTATGATGACGGAGCATCCCTGCACAAAGAGCCGGCGTCAAGGACAAAGCCACAAAAGCAGAAATCAATACGGAAACCGCAATAGTAAGGGCAAACTGTTTATAGAGAATACCCATAATCCCGCCAAGGAAGGCAACCGGAACAAATACAGCAGCCAGTACGATAGCAACCCCGATAACTGGGCTCTGCACTTTTTTCATCGCCGCAACCGTAGCGTCTTTCGGCGGTAAATTGTTATACCGCATTTCATACTCTACAGCTTCAATGACAACAATTGCATCATCGACAACCAGTCCAATTGCTAAAACCATGGCAAAAAGTGTCAGCGTATTGATTGTAAAACCGAGTACCTCAAAAGCGCCAAAAGTACCAAATAACGATACAGGGACGGCGATCATGGGAATAAGGGTAGATCGCCAATTTTGCAAAAATATATAGACAATCATTGCTACAATCAGCAGTGCTTCAAAAAAGGTCTGAAGAACTTCTTTAACGGACGCATAAATGAAATCCGTATTATCCATAGAAATACGATAAGTCATATCTGCAGGAAAAGACTTGCTGTCTTCAGCAAGTTTAGCCTTAATCTTGTTAATCGTATCAATAGCATTTGCATCATCAGTGAGTGAGAATGCTACCGCTGCAGATTCATGGTCACCGGAACGGGCAATAAAATCGTAGTTCTTTGCATCCAGTTCGATGCGGGCCACATCTTTCATTCTGAGCATACTGCCGTCACTGTTTGTACGAATGACTATATTCCCAAATTCTTCTGCTGTGGCTAAACGCCCCTGCACGGTAACAATGTACTGAAATGCCTGATTCTCGTCCACCGGAGCCGTCCCCACATTACCTGCCGCTACCTGTCTGTTCTGTGTGCTGACAGCAGATATAACTTCCGATGCGGTGACTTTATTCTGTGCCATTTTTGCGGGATCAAGCCAGATCCGCATACCGAAATCAGAACCAAATTCCTGTACACTCCCTACACCGGGAATGGATTTCAGCTCATCAACATAGTTCATACTGAAATAGTTTTTGAGGAATGTCTCGTCATAAGTCCCATTTGGCGAGAGCAAACTGACAACAAGTGCCATTCCGCTGGAAGACTTACGTGTCGTTACGCCGATAGAGCGAACTGTATCAGGGAGCGCCGCATCAGAAGATGTAACCCCATTCTGTACACGAATTGTTGCCATATCGGAGTCTGTCCCTGAGACAAACTGTACCGTCAACGAATAGGAACCGTTCGAGTTACTTGTCGAGCTGATACTATCAAGATCTTCTACACCAACTACATTCTTTTCTATGACTTCCGCCACCGTCTGCGCCACAACCTCCGAATCGGCACCGGGATAAGCAGCGCTTACAGAAACCTGGGGCGGTGTGATCTTCGGATATCGGTCAACCGGCAGGGTAAAAATACAAAGCATACCGGCGATAGAAATAACGAGCGCCAAAACAATTGCAAAGATAGGACGATTGATAAAAAACTTAGCCATGTCCCCTCCTTACTTCGCAAGACCATGCTGATCTGCAGCAGCCTTGGTCGCGGATTCTTCCATTTCTTCTCTGGTCGTTTCTACCGCTTCTACCGCTTGGCCAATCTGCACTTTGTTCTGACCTTCTACGATAACTTCATCAGTCACATCAATGCCACTTTCAATAATTGTATATAATCCATAGGTTGCGCCAACCTTGACTGCTTTCTGCTGTACCTTCCCATCCACTATCACATCAAGCATATCTTTATTTAAAAGTTGGATGAGGGCTTTCGTCGGAACGAGAATACTTCCCTGTGCTAACTCAGCATCAGAAACAATGGTTGCATACATTCCCGGAATAAGAAGATTATTAGGATTAGCAAAAGATGCTTTCATCGTCAGCTGACCGCCGTTGAGTCCCGGACTGACCTGTACGATTTTACCGGTTTCACTGTAAATGGATCCATCTGACAAGCGGAGTTTTAATTCACTCCCTAAAGTTTCCGTAATATTTTTCTGACGAGTAAGCTGTAAATACTCGCTTTCGGACATGTCGAACTGCACATAAAGCGGATCAGAAGAGGACAGGGTAACAAGTCCCGTCGTACCTGCGGTTGCAAAAGTGCCTATGTTCACATCATCCATAGACAGTGTGCCCGAAAATGGCGCTGTCACAATCGTATCACCTAAATTATCGGAAGCAATCTGTACCTGCGCCTGAGCCGCTTCATAAACAGCCCGATAGGCTTCTGTAGATGATTTCTGTCCGTCATATGCCTGTTTTGAAATAGCACCGCTGCTAACCAGCTGTTCATAACGGGCCAGATCCTTTTTCGCATTTTCATAAGTAGCAGATGCCTGTGCTGCAGATGCCTGTGCCGCAGCCAATGCAGATGCATAACTTCTTGTATCAATACGATACAGGGCCTGCCCCGCTTCCACATGCTGACCGCCGGTAATATATTTTTCAACAATTGTCCCCGATACCTTAGCGCGGACAGGAACCTCCTGCAATGCCGTAATAGAGCCTGTATATTCCCTCATAACCGGTGTATCTGATTTAAACGGTCTAAATGTCGTCACCTTTAAACTTTGCTGTTGCTGGCTCTTTGCTGAACCGCATCCTGTAAACATACCTGCCGATAAAACTACACTGACCGCCATGACAGCTGCCAGCACTTTTTTATACTTCATTCGTCTCCCCCTTACGGTCATTTTAAAAGCTGCTCCTTAAATAAAACTCCAAAACACGACCATCAGTCAAAATGCTGTCCGTATTAATTATGATACCAAAATAGCGACCTTCGGTCAATATGAGGTCCTATACATCTTACCTATTTCATAATTTATTTAACGGAAATTTTAGAACCGCCTTCCTGATTCTGCAAGGCCCTTTCGCTCCCATGCAGAGAGGCCTATGCAAATCTTCGGGAAAACAAATTACAAAATTTCCCGTATGAAGATACGCACGGCTTTCTTCTCCTTCCGACGCGAAAAAATATAAATCTCTATCTTCATAAGATTCAGTCACTTTTCCCGCTTCCCAAACAGACCGGCAGCCGATCCGCTCTTCTTCCACATCAACTTCATAAACTATATCGATATACCTTTGATGTCCTTCCAATTTACGTTTATCAGCCGGCTCCGTCATTGAAGTTTCTACCCCCACCTTATAACCGTTAATCTCATATTTCCCGTCAGGCAGGTCTTCAAACCCATAGGCCGCCATTTTCTCCAGACAATCATAAAGTTCTTCAGACAGCTGTGCCTTATAAGCAGAAAGATGTTCCGCATTCCCAATGATCATTTTAATCTCCTTGTTTGCATGAATGAAAAATGCAGATTCACGTACGCAAACCTGTCGCAATATAACCTTATTATATCCCGAGTTGTAAAATTTAAGTATAATGTCTGCCGGGAGTAAAATATCAAAAAGTCTTCTTACGATCAATATGAAGCCACGGTTCGCAAACTGCCAGCAGTTAATCAAAGAAAACTTTTTAATGTCTCAATATTATTTTATATACCTTTAAAAGAGGTCTGGCTTTTACAGTTCAATTCAATTTTCGTTCAGACTGCTTTAAAATAAATTTATATATCCCTCTCTCTATTCTTTCTCTTTTTCATATACCACCATACGGCTCCATACACGGCGGAAACAACAATAATAATGATAGTCAGACGCAAAGAATGTTCCCCCAGATGAACCACATCATGCCCGACAATCACCTCAAGTGCCACTGACGGCAGCTTGCCAAGCAAACTACCCGCCATATGAGAGCGAAATGACATGCCGGATAAAGCACAGATTGCTGTGACAAGACCATTGGGCATATAAGGAATCGCTCTCGCCGCCGCCACCGCCTGCCAAGAATCGCAGGAATCCAAAGCGGTTAAAGTCTTACTCTGTTCAATCACCCGCTTTGCCAGACTTCGGAAAAGAACACGCATAACCCAGAAAGAAATCATAACGCCTAATGTTTCTGCCAGCCATGAAATCATCGTCCCCCAAAATAAACCAAAAATCAGTCCATTGGCAGTAGAAATAAAAATAGACGGAAGAAATCCAACAATATTGATAACGACATCAATAAAAAAACTGACAAAAACGGCATAAACACCAAATCCTCTTAAATAGGTAATAGTACCGCCCAAATCTCCACTTTTGGACAGTTGATAAACTGTTGGATAAAAAGCAGGATCCATAAAATGGATCCCTCCCAACACCAAAAGCAAAAGTGCCAGGAATCCATAACGCATCCGTCTTTCCTGCTTCTCTTCCAAATCCGCCTTATTCATTTCGCATCCTTATATTCATAATATCATCCATGTATTCACTAACTGCATCAGCCACATCATCTTTTCCAATTGTATCGATAAAACGTTTTTCCTTCATTTCCAAATCTCCCAACTGAAAAGGAATAGGAATCCCTGTTTTCTTTTCAATACGCCGAAGAACATCATAGGGTGTACCTGTTTCATCTAAACCGAGAATCTCCGCTACTATACCGGGAAATTTATATGGATGTGCTGTGCTGATGATGACTGTATGAGAATGTCTTTCTATCTTCCCTTCGCGGCGAAGTCTGTGATAAACCGCATAAGCCACTGCAGTATGAGGATCCATAAGGTAGTCATAAGATTCGTAAACTGCTTTCATCGCCCGTTTCATATCTTCGGAAGAGGCCCATCCTCCTGTAATTTCACCAAGAGCGTCTGCTAATTCTTCTTCCGATACCGCATATCGCCCTTCCTTGTTCAATGCTTTCATGGCTGCTGCCACTTTATCAGCAGAACCAAGTACATAGTACAGGAAACGCTCAAAATTAGAAGAAATAAGGATATCCATAGATGGTGATTCCGTCAGATAAAACTCGCGATTGATGTCATACACGCCTGTTTCGAAAAAATCTGTAAGTACCTTATTTTCATTGGAAGCACAAATCAGCTGTCCAAGGGGAACACCGATTTCTTTTGCCATCCACCCGGCCAGAATATTTCCAAAATTTCCTGTAGGAACTACCACATTAAACCGCTCATTTTCTCCAATCGAATGGTTCTTTCTCAACTGAAGCCAGATCCATACATAATAGATGATCTGCGGCAGCAACCGGCCAATATTAATCGAATTAGCACTGGAAAACAAAACACCCTTTTCTGATGCTTCTTCTCTCAAGCCACTCATAAAAATGCGTTTTAATGCACTCTGGGCATCATCAAAATTACCATCAATACCTGCCACCCTTACATTATTACCGGACTGCTTCTGCATCTGATCCTTTTGAAGAGGGCTCACTCCATCAGATGGATAAAATACCATAATATTGATATCGGGAATGTCACGAAATCCCTCTAACGCTGCCTTCCCTGTATCACCCGAAGTAGCCGTTAAGATTAAAATCTGCTTTCCATCATTTTCCTGCGCCTTTGCCCATACAAGCAGATAAGGGAACAAAGAAAGCGCCAGATCCTTAAAAGCACAAGTTCTGCCATAAAACATTTCCGCCACAGAAAAAGCATCTGTCATACGTTTTACAGGCACAATTTCTTTTGCGGCAAATGTTCCCGTATAGGCCGCATCTGTAAGTTTCTTCAAATCATTTTCAGGAATATCTGTCAAAAAACGTTTAAGAACAAAGCTGGCCAATTCCTTATATGACAAATCCTTTAAAGAATTATATTCAATAAAAGGCACCGGCAGCATTTCAGGAACATAGAGCCCGCCATCTTTGGCCAATCCCTGAAGCAATGCCTGGGGCGCAGAAATTTTCTCTTCACTTCGTGTACTTCTGTATCTCATACCGCACCTCTTCCGAAATATTTTTTATATTCTATCATACCTGCTGCATAAATGCAGAAAGACCCCCTCCTTCGCAAATCCCTCCGCAGCAATTATCAACTTTGCCAAAACCTTTTACAAAGATATTAAAAACTCCAACAAATTATGAAAAAACAAAAACCCGAAGCCATCATAACCTCGGGTATCATGTCTGGTGGATCATCAGGGGTTCGAACCCCGGACACCCTGATTAAGAGTCAGGTGCTCTACCAACTGAGCTAATGATCCGTCAACGAAAAACATTATATCATCACGATTATATCCTGTCAAACGCTTTTCTTCAAGTATTTCGGCATTATCCGAAATTGTAAAACAATCATCAATAGTGGATTCCATACTTCTTTTTCAGTTCACCAACATCTCCGCGCATATCACGGCTGCACTCATTCAGCACCATTTTTTAATGAGTACCTTTACGCTTTATAAACAACATCCTTTTAGCACTTGCCATCCTATAAACATGCGCTAATTCCCGTTTATAAGCACTCATCAATTCTTCCGATATTCCCCCTCCAAATGAGTTCTTGCGGCAGCATCAAAAGAAATATTTTTCGATCCATTCTGTGCCTCCCTTCCGTATTACATCATATTTCCTTTTCGATCAAATGTTCAATTTTAGTGCCACGCAATTGAGCAAACTCAGCGAATATGCTATAATGTCTTTCGTCAGGCGCCTATAGCTCAGGGGATAGAGCACTGGTCTCCGGAACCAGGTGCGAGGGTTCGAATCCCTCTAGGCGCTCCATTTATTTTAATCAGTATTTTCCGCATATTTTAACATATATATTGATTCTCGAATATCATAAAATTAAAAAAGTGGAGCAGTTTGTGGAGCATTTTACAAAAAGAGCGATATCATTACCGCTCTTTTTGCATTACCGCTCTTTTTATTTTATCTACCCTTTTTTGCCGCTCTGAAAAATAATGCTCTTCTGCGTTTCTTCTTGCTTTTACTGCGTCTTCTAATTTTCCAAATGTTCCGAGATGGATTTGCTTTTGATCAACAGTAATATACGCTCGGTATTTATCCTTCCATATCGACACTCCGGTTATGCCTGTTCCGGAGTTTTTATTTTTTCTTCGGCCAAATCCGGCATATGATACCGATAACCCGTGCCTCTGCACTTCGCGCGATATTTTTTGTCCCAGTTCGCGCCCCTTTTTTTGTTCTTTGATTTGATGATCGCTGCGTCGGCAGCCGCAAGATAAAGACCTACCATTTTTTAGTATGTTGTGCTTTATGACCCTTTCCGTGCCGCAAATACAACGACAGCGGAATTTATCGCCGTCATTGCTTAGTATCGTCCAGTAACCTACTTTATCCCCCGGCTTTAGATCATATTCTTTTCGATTGTATCGCTTTTTGCATCCGCACGATTTAGATTTACCAAGCCGCAGTGCCGAGCAATTTACCCAGCATTCTCTTCCGCATTCGCAACGGCATAAAACCGACGATCCATTTCAAATCGCTGAGTACAAAGATATCCATATTATTTACGGCGATTTGGGTGGAAAATTCGGCAATTATATAAAATACAAAAGGTCAAAATTCATTATTCTTGATGATAAAAGAACCCCAGAGCGTATGATTCCATTCGTATGCGCCCATGAACTGGGGCATGCATTGTGTACGCCAAACGATAATACACAGTGGCTAAAAACTTATACAATGAGTATTAATGCCGACTGTATTGAGCGGCTTGCTAATCAATTCGCTGTGGAGTTACTTCTGAATGATAGATATATCACCGACCATGCGGAATACTCTATATATGATCTCGCGGCTTGCAGGGGCGTACCTCATCGGTTTATACTGCTGAAAAGTGTGAATAAATTGCAAAAATTAATCGTTTGAAACGATTTCAAACGATTTTTAAATGATGTATTGTGATTTTGATGTTATATGCTAATTATTTCGTGAACAACAAAAATTTCGTTCATGAAATGAAAAAATCAATATTTATCAGACTTTACCCCACCTTAAAACTTAACAAGGAGGTAACTCATGAATCGAGATTTAATAAATTCACCAGTCGAAAGACAAAATATCTTAAACAATTCTATAGCATTAAAAGATGAGCAAGGTGTATTAAGCGAGTTCATTGCTTGTATCATATTTGACTTAGACTATCCACCAGAATTACATGATTTACTTAATCAATATAAAAATCAAACGAACTAAAGTCTATTTAAATTTATTTTATCTAATAAGCAGTTGGATAAAATTCACAAAAATCCCCATAAAATTTTGTGTACTGTTTTTCACGTTACAGCGAGGTCACAACTCGAGGAATACTCCTCAAATAAATTGTGGCCGTTGCGACATGCCCGCACTAACGTAGAAAGACCTCGTACATAAAGATACGAGGTCTTTCTCATTTTAACTTTATTACTTATACGTTGTAATTTACAGTATAAACTTTAGTCACATCCTCTATTCACACAAAGCACTTGTTAATATTGATGTGTTGAAACTCAGGAAACTTCTTTTTAAATACTTTTTCTGTCTTTTTGTAATTCATAACAACAAATCCAGTAATTTCATTTGTATCTTCATCTCTATACACCAAAATATTGGGGTATTCTTCGTCTGCACATGAATCGACTATACTATCTAAAAAAACATGTAGCACATCATGACGACGATCGTATTTAGTAGATTCATATTTTCGTTTTGTCAGAATCATAAACAATCGCCTCCTCTGCCTTTATACGAAATTTTAACTTATTTTGTGGAATGTATGTAACAACTTCATGAGGTTTTGTTGATGTATCTACGATAACCTGCATACATCTTACCTTTACATCTCCATTCTCAGTAGGCATTATTTCTAAGTTTATATAATTTTCTCTTGTTTCCTCTGTTTTATCTTTTAATATGAACCTTGGGTTTTCTACAACACATTTTGCTTTTCTTTCTACACTTATTCTATATGTTGCATCTACCTCTTCATGATCCCCATTTATATGACAATCAAATGTATCCTCTCTCAATACAATCTCTCGCTTTAATGGATCCATAGTAGACCATCTGATTTTCATATCATCACTCATTATTCAAAGCCCCTATTTATTATCTACATGCATATTTTCTAATTGTTTTATCGTTGCGTCATAATTATTTTTAATTTGCGTTTGATTATGCTTTGCAAAATTCATCATTACAGGCAACATTCCTATGAATTGACTCCAAGATAAACAGACTCTAGAAGCAATTTTAGCGTTTCGTGTTTTAGTGTTATCATCTACTCCAGGAAATGTCTGCAAAAAATTAATGATAACATTTCCATTATTTGCTTCAAGCGATATTTCATCAACACTAATATTCTCTATTTTATCTATATTTATCATTATATTCATTTTGGTCGGTTTATTCATAGCCATCTTAGCCTCCTAATTTTATTCCATTTAATTTGTCTTGTCTTTTATTCATTATATCACTTTATTTGTATCGGTAAAAGTGAATAAGTATTTATAAAAATTTTGGTATTAGTACTAGTTTCTAAACAGAAAAGGTAACCTTATGAAACAATATAAAAGAGGTTCTTTAGTCTACGATAAACTCCATGATAGCTACCGTGCCTTTGTCATGGTCAGCGGGAAAAGATATTCCAAACGGTTTAGGAATAAAGATGATGCTATGGATTGGATGGCTCGTCAGAAGATAGCGGAACGTGACGGTAATTTTGTTGCGCCATCAGATATGCTTGTAGGTCAATGGCTTTTATATTTTCTTTCCACTTACAAAAAAGGCTCTGTAAGAGAAAGTACCTATGAACGGTATCTTCAACTTGCCGCAAAGATTGAACCTATTTCACGAATCCCCCTTCAGTCATGTACTGTATCTCAAGTACAGGAATTACTCAATAGTCTGACACCGGACGGCTCCCGTAAAGTCCATGTGCTTTTACACGCCGCTTTTCAGCAAGCTGTGGATCTAAGCGTTATTCAAAAAAATATTATTCGTCTCACAAGAGCAAAAAAGATTATCCGTGAAGAACCCAGCATATTTAACAAAGAAGAAATAAAAAAACTTCTTTCATACGCCAAAGATAAAATGCCCATTTTCTATCCTATTTTCCTTTTAGTAGCGCATACCGGCATGCGGAGAGGGGAAATATTAGGCTTACGGTGGAAAGACGCAAATTTGAAGAATAACACCGTTACCATTCGTCAACAATTACAGCGTGTCGGTAGTGAAATCATCTTTCAGCCGCCAAAGACAAAATCAGGAAAAAGAAAAATCTCAATCCCCACCGTGGTTACAAACGCACTGCAAGAATTGAGAGATGACGAAAAAACAATAGACATCAAGCAAGAAACGCTTGTTTTCCGAAATTCTAATAATAATCCTGTCCGTCCGGAAGCTTTAGAGCGAGCTTGGAAAAAAGTAATCACACAATGCGGACTTCCATACAGAAATTTCCACTGTTTGCGGCATACCCACGCCACCCTATTATTAGCCGCCGGTATACCGATTATAGAAGTATCTCGTCGGTTAGGTCATTCGAGAGTTAGCCACACCTTAGATTTATACGGACATGCTATCCCCAGTTATGATGAACGAATTATAGAAAAAATTAATCAAATTTATGGCTAAAAAATGGAGCAGTTTGTGGAGCAATCTCACCCATATTTTGCTCCATTTTGCCCCTTTTAGCCTTACATATAAATCGGCTATATATATTGATTTTATCGAATAAACCACACTTTTAAAAAACATTTTTCATTCTAACAATTAGAACTCCGGAACCAGGTGCGAGGGTTCGAATCCCTCTAGGCGCTCCATTTATTTTAAAACATTCTCGTTATAATCATAAAGTTGCACAAAACGCTAAATGTCGGCATATAGCACATAAAGAAGGTCGTAAATTAATAATGCGCCTTCTTTTTTATTTCATCAATCAGTATTTATAATCATTTTTCATCAATAAATATCCGTGGAATCCGTCTTAGCCCACAAAGAATTTCATAATGAATTGTACCGGCCAGTTCTGCCAGCTCATCCACTTTAATTTCTTCCTCCCCCTGTTTTCCGATAAGAACGACTTCATCACCAGGCATTACGGTATCATCAACAGCCGCCATAAGCTGATCCATACAGATACGCCCCACGATAGGACAGCGTTTCTCTCCAATAAGAACTGCTCCTTTATTAGAAAGTGCACGGGGATATCCGTCTGCATATCCGATAGGAATCGTAGCGATTCTCATATCCTTTCCTGCTGTATATGTAGCACCATACCCTACGGTTTCTCCCTTATGCACCACCTGCACATGGGTAATATGGCTTACTACAGTCATCATATACTTTAAATCCAGATAATTCAGCATCGTATTTGAGGGAGAAGGCCCGTACTGGATAATCCCCGGGCGCACCAGATTGTACCAGCTTTCAGGAATATCCACGACCCCTGCGCTGCTTGCTGCGGAAATAACCAAATTCTCCAATGACGGCATAGCGGAAAGGGCCTCTTCAAATTCTGCCAGTTGTTTATACGCTTTACTCTTATTTTTTGCATCAGCTGTTGCCAAGTGGGTAAACAACCCATGAATATGCAGGTGGGGATATTTTTTTAATTTTTCCAGAAAGGCAGGTAAATCTTTTGCATGTGTACCGATTCGATTCATTCCCGTATCAATAGGAAGCATCACTTCCACCATTTTTTTTAAAGTGGACGCGGCTGTCTCCAACGCCTCCAAATTAGTCGTATCATCAACAGGAAGAATAAGTTCTTCATTAACACCCACGGACATTTCTTCCGGAAGCGGCAGTCCAAGGACATAAACGGGACAATCAAAACCGGATGCCCTAACGACACGGCCTTCTTCCACTCGGGCTACCGCAGCACCGACGCAGCCTTCCTCTAAAGCTGCACGCAGGCACTCTACCGCCCCATGTCCATAAGCATTTGCTTTGATCACAGCAAGCGCCGATACGTTTTTTAAATGGCTGCGGATAACCCGCAGATTGTGACGAAACGCTCTTAAATCAATTTCCATGTATGATACCGGCATGTGGCTCCCTCCTTTTTAGTAAGTTCTTTTTATTTTAATGCAATAACTATAAAAAGTAAAAACATTCACAAAATAAAACTGATAGGGATATTTCCCTGCCAACAGATTCAATCCAAAAGAAATTGTTCAAACACATAATTTCCAAGTGCCGCCCCTTTATAGGTCATTTGAATGTTCCCATTATTCAGGAAAATCATCTTTTCTTTTACCAGCTTTTTCACCACACTGCCATAAACTTCCATTATTTCTTTCCCATACCGCTGATAAAATTCTCTGCCATTGATGCCTTCTTTCATACGAAGTCCAAGAAATGCAAATTCTTCCATTTCTTCTTTTGGGGAAAGAGAAATTTTTTCTTCCACAGGCTCGTCTGCCGCCAACCGCTCTTCATACAGCCTTAAGTTAGAAATATTTTCCCACCGTTCATGCCCAATGCGGGAACAGGCAGAGGGCCCCAACCCTAAATAGTCTTCTAATTTCCAATACTTCCTGTTATGGACAGATTGAAACCCTGTCCGCGCAAAACTGGAAATTTCATACCGCTCAAATCCGTAATGAGGAAGTATCCGACACATCGCCTGATACATTGCCCAACTGTCATTTTCTGACAGACGCGCCAGAATACCGCGCGACGCCATTTGGGAAAATCTCGTTCCTTCCTCCAAAATCAAGCTATATACCGACATATGAGTAATCGGCAAATGCACAGCATACTTCAATGTCTTTTCAAAATCATCCACTGTCTGACCGGGAAGTTCGCACATTAAATCAATGCTGATATTTCTAAAACCGAGTTTGAATGCCCGATTGACAGCTTTCTCCGCCTCAGCAGCCGTATGGCGGCGACCAATTTTTACAAGAAGTTCATCACGATTAGTCTGTACCCCCACAGAAATACGATTGACACCCTGTGCCAAAGCATTTTTTAAATATGCTTCCGTCATATCGCAAGGATTCATTTCCATCGTAATTTCCGCATTCTCATAGATATGAAAATACCGGTGCAATGCTTCTATAATGCTTTTTAATTGATTTCCGGACAACACGGAGGGTGTTCCTCCGCCTAAATAAACCGTATCACAAAGTTTATCCTCAAAAAGTTTGCTTTTATTTTCCATTTCCTGCACCAGCGCATCAAGGAAACTGTCCGTCAATTTGCTGCCTACAGAATAAAAGCCGCAATAATAACAGCGGCTTCGGCAGAATGGAATATGTAAGTAAAGGCCAAGCGTTTTGGAATCAGTCATCTTTTAATAGCGCCATGAAGGCTTCCTGGGGAATTTCTACGCTTCCCACCTGTTTCATACGCTTTTTCCCCTCCTTTTGTTTTTCCAGAAGCTTTTTCTTCCGGCTTACGTCACCGCCATAGCATTTGGCGAGGACATCTTTCTTATAAGCTTTAATCGTTTCTCTCGCAATAATCTTACTTCCTACCGCTGCCTGGATCGGCACCTCAAACTGCTGGCGCGGAATAATGTCTTTCAATCGGAGCGCCAATACTCTGCCACGGGATGCTGCATTGCTTTTGTGGACAATAATAGACAACGCGTCAATAAGATCCCCGTTCAGTAGAATGTCCAGTTTAACGGCATCTGTTTTTTGGTAACCGGAAATCTGGTAGTCCAAAGAGGCGTACCCCTTCGTTGCCGACTTCAACTTATCAAAGAAATCAAAAATAATTTCCGCCAACGGAATTTTATAAGATAAATCCACACGTGTTTCATCCAGATAAGTCATCGTCTGAAATTCACCACGACGATTTTGCACCAATTCCATTACATTACCCACCATGTCAGAAGGCACAAGTATTTCTACTTTGGCAATCGGTTCTTCTATATGCTCAATTTTTGTCATAGGCGGCAATTCCGCCGGATTATCCACGGCTATCATCTCCCCGTCTGTCTTGAATACATGATAGATAACCGACGGTGCCGTTGTAATCAATTTCAAATTATATTCCCGTTCCAGACGTTCCTGAATAACATCCATATGGAGCAGCCCGAGGAAACCGCAACGAAATCCGAAACCAAGTGCCTGTGACGTCTCCGGCACATATTCAAGCGCTGCATCATTGAGCTGCAACTTTTCCAATGCCATCTTCAGCTGATCATAATCTTTACTTTCAATAGGATAAAGGCCGCAGAAAACCATAGGCAGCGCCTTACGGTATCCGGGAAGAGGTTCTTTGGCACCATTTTCAGCGGATGTAATCGTGTCACCTACTGCGCAGTCTCCTACATTTTTTATGCTCGCCGCTACATATCCCACAGATCCACAAGTCAAAGCAGCAGTAACTTTGGGAAGAGGCGTAAAGTATCCTACTTCTGTAACCGTATACACTTTCCCTGAAGACATCATCTTTATTTCCATACCTGGCCGGATTTCCCCATCCATAATACGGACATAAGCAATAGCACCTTTGTAGGGATCAAAGATGGAATCAAAAATCAAACAGCGGAGCGGTTTATCGGAACGATCTTCCGGCGGCGGAATTAATTCCACAATCCGCTCCAGCACATTCTCTACATTAAGACCGGTTTTAGCACTTACCGGAACCGCTTCTGACATATCCAGCCCGATAACATTTTCCACTTCTTTCTTTACCCGTTCCACATCGGCACTGGGTAAATCAATTTTATTAACAACCGGGATAATTTCCAAATTATTATCAAGCGCCAGATATACATTGGCCAAAGTCTGCGCCTGTACGCCCTGTGTCGCATCAATGATAAGAATGGCTCCCTCACAGGCAGAAAGGCTTCGAGACACTTCATAGTTGAAGTCTACATGCCCCGGAGTATCAATGAGATTCAGCTCATACATTTCTCCATTTTTATATTTGTACATTAAACGGGCAGACTGCTCTTTAATCGTGATACCTCTTTCCCGTTCCAGTTCCATTGTATCCAGTATCTGCGCTTCCATATCGCGCTTCTGCACGGTTCCCGTCATCTCAATAAGACGGTCCGCCAGTGTAGACTTGCCGTGATCAATGTGGGCAATAATAGAAAAATTCCTGATATGGTTCGTATCCATAGTCTCTCCTGCATGGTTATTTATCGACAATTATTCGTATTTCATTCAGTACACATTATAGCAGAACCTCAAAGCGGGGAAAACTAATTTCCATGCCATTTTCTCATGACCGGCATAAGAATAGCAAGTAAAACCATAATGATCCCTGTTCCTTCAAACAAACCGAACGTCGTTCCAAAAAGGAAATAGGATGCGATGACAGAAACGGCCGGTTCCACGGTCGCGGTCACTGATGTCTGCTCTTCAGTCAACCATGCAAGTCCGACATTATAGCAAATGAAAGCGATAACCGTACCGCAAATAATAATCATGAATATATCAAAAAGTACATCATCATGAAAAAACGTGCCTAAATCAGTAACAGGATCAGCCATATACCCCATTATACCGCCGAAAAGCATGCCGAACATAAGAAGAAATGAATTATCCAGTGTCATCATCAATTGTTTTGGATAAATGGAACAAAAAGCATAAAATACGGCGGACAAAACACTGTAATAGATACATTCCGCAGGAACAGACAATGTCCGGGGATCTCCCCCTGTCGCCAGAAGAAATACACCTCCTACCGCCAGCACTACAGCAAACATGTCACCCATCCCCGGTACCTTTTTTCTTCGCAGAGCCACCCAGCAGATAACAAGTGCGGGGCATATATACTGAATCACCGTAGCCACAGCCGCGTTTCCCGCACCAATTCCCGCAAAATAAGTATGCTGCATAAGCATGAGCCCCAGACCGTAAAAAATAAGTTTGATCCATAATGTAGGATATTCCTTAAGTATCCGCATAGACCGCCCCAAGGTTCCCCGCATAAAAGCAATCACGAAAATAATAAGTGCCGTAGAAATCATACGGAAAACAGTCAGGTCCATAGCGGTATGATCATTATGTGCAAGAAAATGCTGGGCCGCAAGCCCGCTTCCCGCCCATATGGTTCCGGCAATTACCACTAAAAAAACTGCAAAGGATTTCATAGCGTCTCCTTGCGTATCAAACATACACGCACAAACTTATTTTTAAATTTATTCTTTAATTTTAACAAAAAACTGTTCCCCTGCAAGGATGTCAAGAAAACAGTTTCGGGTTATAGGACAGAACGTGTTGATGGCTGATCCCAAAAACAAGCAGGAAATGAATCGGATTTATATGATTCCGACCACACAATAGCATCTCCCCATGTGAAAATGGAATCCTCTAATTTGGCTCATTCATCCATGGCTTTATACAGTTTAGAAATACTTCTTTTAAAAAAATAACCCTATAACCTTCAAATAACCTTCAAAAGATGTTCTCCGCCTATCCCGGGTAACCCGTTCGGATAGGAAGCTCC
>ERZ1503854.188-NODE-188-length-25064-cov-5.219801_pt1 | contig 25064 bp, 34 predicted proteins | sample MGYA00572259_ERZ1503854 | MGnify/ENA primary metagenome ERZ1503854 (study PRJEB39906, sample SAMEA3182061) | gut metagenome | biome: human; feature: gut; material: Stool; isolation source: human stools | place: Canada | collected 2013-01-14 ...
TTGTAGCACCTTCTATTCCTGGTTCTACATCATCTCCAAGAATAGTAATTCCTTGGAATATAAAAGAAGTAATATCTCCTTCGTCATTCTTTTCCTGAATAATGATTTCCATACTTACACTTTTTTCTTGAGCTTCTAATAGTAAATCTAATCCCTCATTTGCATAAGCTTTCCAAATTTTTCCCGTTGCACATAAATAAGTTTTTTCAGTTTCTTCATCTGTTTCATAAGTTATTTCTGTACTTTCAGGAATTACTCCAATTGCTCTTTCTTCATAAAAAGTTCTTACTTCTAATCCTTCAGAGGTTCTTGACAGTTTTAGATATATTTTATGTCCTCCAAAATCAATAGCCTCGTCATCTTCGTCTCTTTCTATGTATCCAACTATTGGAATATTTTTTAAACTTTCTTTAGCATTTTCAATTGCATCTTCGGTAATATTAAGACCCTTGCTATTTTCCCCAGCATGGACAATTTGAAGTTTTACATTTTGGAATCTTGAATCTTCATCTTCATTTGAGAAAAAAGTTAATTTACAATTTATATTTTTTGTTTCCAAATAGCACCCTCCTTTCTTCGGAGTTTATCTATTTAATATTTAATAGCACTTCCTTTATTTCCTCGTTTGACACTCCTATAAGAATATAAAGATATACTATTAAAAAGAAAATATTTACTAATGGTGTGAATATAATTAAACCTACTGTCAATAGAGTTGCACATATGTTAGATTTGCTTTTCATCGGTATTTCATTTTCACTAGCAACATATCCTATTTTTAAACAAGTTGCAATCACACTTATTGTTGTTAGAATGCATATCATTGCATATAATTTTCCCATATCATTCTCCTATACAAACATAACATCTGTAAATAAAAATTTAGTTTTATCAGATAATTTAGAAATCTTGTTTTTATCGTTTTCATAATAATAAAAAATATCATTATCTATTTTTTCAGATGTTATGTACTTAAAATTATAAAAATCTAATTCACTTTTATCTCTTTTGTTTAATGCTACTATAAATTTCATCCAATCTCACCTATTTTCCATTCTTTTCAGAATTAGATTCTCCTGTATCTGATTTAGAAGGTCTACCTCCTTCATCTACTTTTGCAGAACTTGGAGTCTTATCACTCGAATCTTGATTTGAATCTGTACCACTTGTTTGATATGCACTTTCTAATGGTTTCATATCTTCGGCAACTTTTTCTAATTCTTCTATTTTAAGTGTATTCATAGCTCTAAGAGGAGTAAATCCCATTGTTGCAAAATATTTCCATTTAGAACCATATATAGTTAAACCATCTTTTTCGTCCTTAGCTAATTGTCTCCAGTTATGTTCAGTTGTTTTTACAAACTCTACCATCCAATTTCTAGTTTTTGAACTAGTTCTAAGTTCATCATTTATCCAATTTTCTATTGATTTTTGAATAAATAATGGTAATAACACATCTACAGTTTCTCCATAACTTACTGCCTCTGTATTAGTTGAATTTCCATTAAATATATCATTATTGATTCCTGCTGCATCATAAATAGTTTCTTTTACTTTATTAACATATTCAAGAGTTTTAGTTTGTGAGTCACCTAATGTTATTTTTTCTAAAGGCATAGGAGTAGTAATTGCTCCACAACCTGTATTATTTAAGACTTTCTTTAAAGCTTCATGGAATTTTTGTAAAGTCTTTTTATCTAATTTCATTCTACCTTTTTCATCGGTTTCTGCTTTTTGATATATTAAAATAAAGTTTTCTAATACTGCATTATTGTTTCGTAAATCTTCTAAATCTTCTAATGACATTAAGTTGTCAAATAAACTTGCAAAATAAGGAACTCCTTTTGTTCCCCAAACTTCTAATGAAAACGCAACTGCTTTATTATAATTACTTAAATCATACCAACCATTATCAAAATTTTCATCATCAATTAATTGTCCATTAGTATATTTAATATATAGTTCCATAATTTCTTGAGGAAAATAAGCTAACTCTGTTGGAGATATGGCTGCTAAATTTATTTTATATCTTGAAACCATATTCCCAGTTTTGCTGCATATTTTACATAATTTATTAGGAATTTGTTGATATATAACACTATATCTATCCTTAATTATAAATAAAAAGATTTCTCCACAATCTAATATCTTTTCGGTAATCCATTTAGAATTATACTTTAAATTATATTTTTCTAATTCAGTAGCAGCCTTATATCTTGCCTCCCAAATATCTTCTTTTGTTTTATATTTACTTATATCTCTTGGAATTAAAAAATGGTCATATGTAAGAATTTTAGATTTGTAATCTGTGAATTGTCTAACCATACCATTAGTATATTTAAATATTTCGGCTGCATCTTGTAATATTTCAATACTAGCAGTATTTGTTGGATTGGCTAAAGCTGTTCTTAATTGCTTTTTAGATATTTTTCTTCTTCTTGCTATTGAATCATATGTTGAGCCTATATATCCAACATTATTGTATACATAATTCGCAAAGGATTCGAATTCCTGTTTTTCAAAAGTAACTATATCACTTTCTGATTCGTTGATTTTCTTCTCTAAATCCAACTGATACACCTCCTATGTTAAGAATACAAATGTATCATCATCTGTGGTACTATTTGCATTTTCTTCTTCTTCTAGGTAGTCTGCTAAGAAGTTAGCATATCCAAGGCTAGAATATCTATCTTTTCTAGCTCTACCTCTTTCTTTTATCTTGATGTATTTACCACCTTCAATACTATGGTCTAAATTTATAAGCTCATTAACTAAAGCTGTTGTTTGTAAAAATGGAGACATATATTTAGCCTCTAATTCTGCTCTTAAATTAATATCTGTTATATCTCCTATCTTATCTTCAAATATCATTTCCTTTGCATCCAAGTGGTTTAAAGGTAATTCTATTGTTCTATTCATAAGGTTTTCTCTTAAACTCATAGCTACTTTGTGGTTTATTTCAGGATTAGGTTTCAATGAATATACAACAGGAAGAGAATTTCTTGCCGCAAATTCATCTACTGTATTGTCTTTATTAAAGCAAGTAAAACCTTCATACCAAATATCTCTTTCACTATCATAATTACTTTTTTGTAAATAGCTCCATACGGTTAAACCTAAACCTTGTGTGTCTATTATCATATAATCTGCATCAAAATCATTAAATAATTGTTTTAATCTTATAGCTTGTGTTTCAGCTTCCATACCATTATAACTTTCTATATTTACAACAATTCTTCTGAATTTGCCATCAGAAGGAATTAATCTCATACATGTATATACAGAGTTGTCATTTACAGAACCTTTTGATAAAGCTATATCGGCAGATATTATTCTTATTTCTCCATTTAATTTTCTTAAATATCCTCTCTTATCTCTTTTCTTTTTCTTCTTGTCTTCCATATATTCGATTGGAGTTGGAGGATAAAACATACTCTCTTGAGTTCTACAGTTATTGACAAATGAAGATTTAAAGAAAGCATCTTCTGATTCTCCATAGAATAGTCCACAATATTCCATAGCAAAACTAGCTTCTGTCATACTTTCTTTTTTCATTTCTCTTATTATTTTTTTCTTAGTTAATAATCCATGGTCTAAGCTACAAGTAAAAGGAATTGAACACATAAAGGCATCTTCCCCTCTTACCATAGCTTTTAATACTTCCATACATTTAGCGTAGCTCCAATGTCCTTTATCATATTGTTATTACCCAATGGCTTTTTATCCATTGCTCTGGAAGTTTCCCTCATTTGAAATTATCTCATCAGTTGGTCATTTCCAACTCAGATTGGCATATATTACTACTCTCTATTATTTAGCATGATGAGTATCAAACACTCTTGGTAACTTATTCTATTTATAGTTTCAGTTACTATGCTCTAAGATGTTAATAGCTCTTTAATTCTATTAATTATCTTGGTATCACCTCTATCTAAACTAGACTTAGGCTTTCTTACCAGTCTATTCCTCCTATCTCTAGGTTATATTTTTATGTGCTTTCAACTATGACCAATATTGTTTGATTACGGCTATAAGTACTCATGCTTTACTTATAGCTAGGCAAAAGTTTACCATCCAGAACTTAAATATCATATAATGTTATCCCAAAGGCTTTTTATCCTTTAGTTCTCATAGTTTCCTATGAGGTCGGCATACATCTTTATTCTCTATAAATATGCACAATGAATATCGACCACTCGTGGCAATTTTTTATTCTGTAAAACAGTTTCAATTGCTATGCTCTACGATGTTAATAGTTTTTTAATTCTATTAATTATCTCGGAGTTGCCACTATCCATTTAGGACTTAGGTTTTCTTCTTAGTTTATCCCTCCTATATAATAGGTTACATTTTTATGTACTTTCAACTACATCCGATTTTGGTCGATTTTACTTACGAGCACTTGTGCTTTACTTCGTAAGGAGACATATTTTCTATCTCTTTATTCTCTTCGATATATTTCTTCTTTAACATTGGATTATTTGCATATTGAGGAAGACTTAAAAAACCTGGTTGTCTTGGATTTGTTAAGAAAGGTAATAAAACATCATCTAATATTTTTTGGTCTACCATTCTGTATTCATCTACAATCAAGATGTTGGCACGTTCCAATTTTTATTATCCTATAAGCTCTTTATCTTATAGTTCTCACAAATTTCTTCATGAGATTAGAGTACATTTTCATTCTCTAATAATTTCATTCTCAATGAATGTTGAGGGCTCATGGAAAGATTATTGCTCTCATATTATCACTCACTTTCTACTCGTTACGGACAGCATTAGATATTACTGCCCTCGGTATCAACTCTATCCATTTAGGACTTAGCCTTTCTTACCAGTCCATTCCTCCTTACATAAGGTTACATTTTTATGTACTTTCAACTACGACCGATACACCTCAATGCTAACAATATGCACTTGAGAATTTACATATTGCTGGGCGAAATTCACCTCTGGCATCTTGATTAGCTACAATAGCTTCTATCCTACTTCCATTCCAAAATGTAATAGAAACCTCTTTACTATTGATTTGAATATCTTTAATTTCTTTTTGTAGAGCCTCTGATGTTTTATATAATTCTCCAATTATCTTATCTGTAATTATCTTTTGAGCTTGTTTTTTTCTTTTAGCTGCAACGATTATCTTTGTTCCTGGTTTTAAAGTGCAAATTAAAACTGAAAAAACTGAAATTAGCCACGTCTTCAATTTGTTACCCTAAAGGCTTTTTATCCTCTAGCTCTCATGGTTTCCCATGACGTTCAGCACAACTTTCTATTCTCTTAATTACACCTAATGAATATCGGAAACTCTTGGAAGGATTATTGCTCTCATATTATCGCTCACCTTCTGTGCGTTACAAATGACATTAGATATTGTCACTCTCGGTATTACCACTATCTAAACTAGACTTAGGCTTTCTTACCAGTTTATCCCTCCTCATATGAGGTTATATTTTTATGTGCTTTCAACTGTGACCGATATATCCCGATTACGGTAGTATACACTTAGGCTTTATATACTACTAGGCAAGAATTTTTCAAATTTTCTTTGTAAATACATTAAGTCATCGCCTTCATACAAATAATCAAACCAAGTTTTTATATTTGGATAACCACACCAATCACATACATAGGACTTTCCTGCCCTTTGAGATATAGTTGTTTCACTTAATCCCAATTCTTTATGAACAATTTTTTGAATACCAGTTAAAAAATCTTTTGTTCCGACAAACGAAACAGAAGACTTCTTAAGTTCTTTATTGTTATATATACATCCATCTCCATCAAAATATCCTCTGATAAAATGAGATATAAATTCACTTGAAACTTGTTCTTCTGTAGGAAATTTTAATATAAGTGATTTTCTAGGAACACATCCTAATTTAATTAAATCTTTACATATTTGGTCATTACATATCGTTATTCTACAAGCATGATATTTTTCTTTTATTGTCTTATCTTTTATTGGAGCATTTGACTTTAAACACATTTTAAATTTTTCTAAATGAGTTTTATCTTCTGAATTTAAACTTATTTCTAAAATGTGTTTATTTCTTTGTTCTAGCACACATCCATCTGCATATAAGAAACCCAACCGATATGCCTTATTTGGAGTATTGATTTCTGAAAAATAATTTTCATCAACATTATATTTGTTTGAATCAAAAATTAAATTTTCATAATCGGCATATCTATTTATATCTCTAATAGAACAACCAATTTCTAAAGAAATTTCTTTTGTTGTTTTAGTTTTATAATTACTTAAAATATATTTTTCTTGTTCTTTAGTAAGACAAACACTTCTACACCCTTTAGTTAAAGAATTGTTGCTCGCAAAATTCTGAACTCTTGAAAATGGAATATCTAATTGTTTGGCTATCTCCTTTGTATCCATATTTCTATAATTTTCTTTTATAAACTTTTTTTGATTTTCTGTTAATCTTGGCATATTCCTCCTCCTGCATTTTAGGTAGAAAATTTCTATCTATCCACCTAGCCCCCTAGTACATGACATCAAAAATTGGTCGCTTTTAAACATAAAGTATATTAATATCTGTTGGAATATATGAAGTGGAAATTCAAAATAATCCAAAGCGAATCTATGAGGGTTAGCTAAATAAAATCCACCCCAATATTCACCTATTCCTTCTAATAGATTTTCAGACGAATCATTAGATGTCAATTCTCTATCTTCATATTTAGTCCTCATTTACATCACTCGCTTTTTCTAATTCTTCTTCAAATTCTTTACTTAATTCAATGGCAGTATCTCCATCTTCAATTGTATATTCCCCTGTAGCAAGTCCTAAGAACTTAGCTAAAGGTTTTATAAGATATTTAGTTATATACTTTCCAATTCCATCTATGTCTTCATACTCTTCTAATTTTACTAGGATTGGCTTCGTTCTTTCATAAATTTGCATTTTAGTACCAAAAGTTTCTCCTGCCGTTTCTCCAACTTTTTTCTTTTGATTTGGTTTTACATCGGCATCTTGCATTTTAGAAGAAACTAATTTAGACATTTTTTCAAAGGTAGCCATATCTCCATTGATTCTAGCTTTCTGACCTTCTAATTCAATCACACACAGTTCCTTAAATAGTTTCTTTGTAGTAAGTTCTCTTGGAGCATAGAACTCGTCATACTCTTTATACGCCCTTTCTAGTATACGATATTCGTCATCCGTATACCCTTTGCCCCATTTAATTCTAATTGAATAGGTGATTGGAAATTCATCCTCTGCCCCTAATTCATCTAAAATCTTTATTTCAAATAAACTATCTAAAGAAGTCTTTCCTTTATATTTTCTATGATTAGAACCCATCTTTCTCATGTAAACAACCATAAGAGGCTCACTACCACCCCTCAACGGCTTTGCTAGTTCTTCATCATAATAAATATCAAAGTTCATGCAAAAGTGTCTTAAAGCCAGTAATTCATTCCCTTTATATAAACCTTCTAAAACTTTATATCTTTCAAGAAGGCAATCTTTACATATTGGAATCTTTTCATCTTCATATAAGGCACTATATGTACTGTAAAAATGTCTTTGCATTTCTTTTTCTTCTTTACAATCATTGCATTTTAATTTTGGTTTTTCTGCTCTTTTCTTCTTCAATTGTTTCTCACCTCTAAAAAAATAGACTGCCCAGAAGGGGCAGCCTTGATAGGGAGATTGATATGATTAGTTCTACTTTAGGAACTAAAAAAAGCCTATGTAATATATACATAAGCTCGATTAATTCTTAAAATTAATTAGTCTATTTCAGGATTCTCAAAATTATATACATCATGTGTATAAAATCCTTTTTTCTTAGCTTCTTTATATCCAAAGAATTTTAGACATGTTTCTGATTCTCTTAATTCTTTTCTTGTAAGTTTAGTTTTCTCTAACACTATGCTATCTAACTCTCTTGATAGTTGTTTATCTGCTTTTATTATTGATTCCATTTCTTCTAAGTATCCAGTCAATCCAAGTCCTTGATATCCTGTTCCATGTATTGCAATTTGAGAAAATCTAGTACCTGTTCTTATGTCACATGATAAAAATAAATAAACTGCCATGCTTGCACATTGTCCTATTATATGTCCAATTACAGGAGCTTCTAATTCTTCCATTATACTAAGTATTGCACATCCTGCATTTACACTTCCTCCTGGAGAATTAAAGTAAATTTCAACAGGTTCTAAAGATTCTTTATATTTATCTGTTTTTTCCATATTTCTAACAACTATTTCTTCATCTTCATCTATAATATCTCTAAGCGATTTGATGATTTCAATTGCCATTTTATTATCTATTACTCCATATATTTCTAATCTTCTGTTAACTTTGTCTTTTATTTTATCTTTATTGCAATCACTCATATAAATGCCTCCAATCTTAGTATTCTGTATCTACTGTTATTGATACATTTATTTTTTCTTTATCAATGTAATTTTTTAATATTTCTTTTATTTCATGAACATCCATATCATTTTTTGTATCTATTGTTAATTTTAAATCTTCTTCTTTTTCTAATTTGTCTAAGACTTCATCTAATCCATAGACATTTTCTCCTACTTTTGTTTTTTCTACAACAATTAGTTCTCCATTTTCTTCTCTAATTGTTGCATCTTTAATTGTTAATTTTGATACTTTTTTCATAACATCATTTCTCCCTATTTTTATTTGGTAGCAGAAAAAGGATTCGAACCTTTAGTTTTGGATAATGAGTCCAATGTGTTACCATTACACTATTCTGCGATAATATCTTTATAAAAAAAGAGAAGGAGTTACCAGTTCCTTCTCTTGTATAACAGCAATTTTTTAGATAATACTATTTACTTATTTAGCAACTTCAACTCAACTAAATAAGCGAATGGCGACCTACAAGGGAATCGAACCCTTATCTTTGGATAGACAGTCCAACATAATAACCTTTATACGAGTAAGCCATAACTGGGATTGAACTGGAAACAGTTGGATTCGAACCAACACCCTCTTCTTGACCTATAAGATTTAATTTCTTCTTTTAAATATATTGCTGTATGTGTCCCATAATCCCACTAGACACATAATTATTTGTGCTACCATTACACTATGTTTCCATATTCGAGAGAGGAAATTATTCCTCTCTGTTTGTATATCTTGGAGGTTTTAAAATGATGAATAATAATTACAATACACTTATTTATATTTTCAAAATGTTTTGTGGTTGAAAAATTAAATTAATATTGCTGTATGTGTATTTATATTATACAGTTATGCAAGAATATCTTTCTTGATTTACTGCTTCCATCATTAATTCATACCCTGTTTTACCTGTTAATATTATTTCAAATGTAGATGGTGAAAATCCACTTACATATGAAATTCTTCCACTTCCTAGCATTGGAATATTATTTTGTCTTGCATTGACATTCCAATATATTAAATGTGGCATTTCATATCCATGTGATTGCCATTTTTTAGCTATTGATTCCATTAATGTTTCATGTGAGCTATATTTTTGTTCACTTCTGCTACTTCTCCAGCTCCAACGATTGAATTCATCAACTCCATTGTCAAATTCCATATCTGAAATTATAGCAATATTTTGTGGCAAATCTTCTTGAGATAAATTATTTTTTAATGCAGTATTTAATACTAAATCAAATACAGATTCAATATTTGTATTTTCACATAAATTAGTATCGTATATTCTTCTAACTTTATCTACAAAGTCAATTCCTTCAACTTCTACTAATCTAGCCTTTCTACTAAAACTTATGTAATGGTCTTTAAATGGACCTTTATTTCTTTCTGCACAATAAATTCCAAGTGAAATTGCTACATTTATTGGAGTCCCCCACATAGAACCTGATGTATCTACAACAGGTAATAAACTACAAGATTTTCCATTGAAATAATCTTTTAAATTACTCCAATATTTATTTACAACATTTCTTTCAGTAGTTGAAGTTGAGAAACTATGTCTTATTCTAATAGCTTTTTCCACAACTTCATAAGGATATAATGTAGCTGCATTTACAGTAGTCTTATCACTATACATAAAAGCTCTATATCTTTCTTCACAATGTCTTTCAAAAGCTTTTCTATATTTAAGTCCTGCTTTACTTGGAAGTTTATCAAATTCTATTTCATGCCAATTATTAGAACTTATTTGTGTTTCAACTAATCTTATATGATTTCTTAATTTCACTAATGTTTTTCTATATTTTTTAGCATTCATACCTAACTTTTTAGCAAAATATTTAGCTTTAAGTTTAGTATTAACACTACTTGCTCCAAGTGAAGGCATCCGTTTAGCTAATAAAGATATTGGTTTATTATTGTTCATATCTTTAAGGTCTGTTTCTAATTGTTTTTTAACGATAGATAAAACTTCTTTTTCGAACTTAGAACCTTTATATCCTAATTCTAATAAATCGTCCCATCTCCCAAACTCTGCAAAATAAATTAAATTCTTTTTTAATGCTTTAGAATTATTTTTTTCTAACCATTTTGTTATAACTCTAAATAATCTTCTTTCACCTTGTCCTCCTCTGACATCTCTAAAATAAAATAATAATTTCATTGATATTAAAGGATTTTCTTTATATGCTTTTTTAAATTGTAAAATTACATCTTCTTCACTACGATTTCTCATAGCTCCCCCAAAAGCGAAAAAATCTAAACAATTACTAAAAGTAGTAACATGAGTAGTAGCTCCGTTTTCAGTTAAAGTATAATTTTCTTCTTCTTTTAAATTTCTTAAAAGTTTATTCATATCATCTCTCCAATCAAGATACCTTTATGTTTCCCTTTTGCTGACTGTATCTTTATATTATTTTTATGGCAGACTAAAATGGATTTGAACCATTATCTTCAAGATTCGGAGTCTCGATGTTTTACTTAAACCATTAGCCTATGTAAGCAGGAGGTAACAGATTTGAACTGTTATTTTAGGATTCAAAGTCCTATGTCCTTACCATTGAACGAACCTCCGAAAAATTTTTCTAGCTAGAACATAATTAAAATTAATTATACTTGGTTAACTCCCCGATTTCTTTTAGTTGTGTATCAGGGGAAAACAACAAGTAATTACTATATTAATTTAATAGGATATTATACTCCCGACCTTTTTATTAATCGCTATCGGGTGTGCGATTTATTTTGTTTGCAAACAGTTTTACGTAGTCCCGCATAACTTCCTACGTCCTTGATAGATTGTAAAGTATAATTCCATCTTCTTATTACTTTACAAGCGGGTATTATTTTGGACTCAATCGGAATCGAACCGATAACATCATGCCTGATAATTTTCCCCATTAAACTATAAGTCCATATAATGACCTATGAGGGAATTGAACCCTCGCCCTCACCGTGAAAGGGTGATGTCTTAGCCACTTGACTAATAGGTCATGCCTGGTGGGTAGGGAAGGATTCGAACCTTCGAAACCGAAATAACAGATTTACAGTCTGCCGCCTTTACCAACTTGGCTACCTACCCATAAAACAATATAAATATGTTTGGTCTAAGTAGAGGGACTCGAACCCCCAGTCTCCACATCCCAAATGTGGTGGTCTACCAAATTAACCTATACCTAGATATTAGAGTCTAGCATCAAAATACTAGGCTCAATCATCACAATAATTTTTAATCAAGACTCTATTTAATACTCGTTTTTAACAGAAACGTAATTAATAAATTGCTGTATGTGCATTTAATTATATTAACTTTAAGAAGGTACTTATCAAGACACTAGACATTATAAATATGAACTTCTTAAAATTGTTCAATTTATTTTGAGGATTTGAACCTCTAAAGTACTTGTTTATTGACTTATTTACCTATTTGAATTAATTGCTGTAAGTGTCTTTTGAATGTATATTTTTAGAACAGGACGGGAAGTAGGAGTCGAACCTACAACCTACGGCTTAAATGGCAAATTAAAATGCTGTTAGTGTATCCCTTCTATACACATATTACGTTGCTCTACCCGTTGAGCTAGTCCCGTCATAATGTTGCCGAAGAATAGATTTGAACTATTATCCTATAGCTTCCCTGTTTGAAATTGCTGCTTATGTATTTATCAATACATCTATTTATTGGCTATTGCTCCAACCATTTGAGCTACTTCGGCATATTCTAGGGTAGAATTCCTCTACCCCATTTTTTAAACAAACAAAGAAAGAAACAGTAATAACTTTGAGGTCTGTAGGATTTGAACCTACTGAAACCTTCGACCTCACATTACTAGGGAAATTAATCCCTAGCATTCAAAAAGGGGAACAAAGAAATCAAACAATGCACTATTTACATTCTTGCCAGTCATGTGGCATTTTTCAAAATCCAATTTGTTTTATTTCCTTCTCTTGTATATGTAATAATTGCTGTGAGTGCATTTACCCCTTATATTTCTTTAGTTAATCTTTCTTTTGTACTCTTAGTGAATTTTATATAAGGTACTATTTTATCAGGTGTTTCATATTCATAACAACCTATTTGATTATCTATTTTACCTGCTCTACCTTTTCTTTCTTTAGTACCTATTTTTATACCACAAATTATTACTTCATCTCTATTTTCGATTACTCTATTTAATAATCTTTCTAATCCGTCTACTACCTCTGCTGCTCTAACTTGTGTTATATCTAGTTCACTAGCTATTTCTTTTAACATATCTTTTTTTGTCATATTCATTTCTCCTATCATTAAAATTTTTTAGAACTTCATTTTGGTAAGGAAAATACCGTCTTTTATCGTTCTTACATTTTTAATAAGGAGTTTTACTACCTTTTAACAATGTTGCTTTGCACTATGTTTTTTATGTCTTTCCTCTGTCTCGCATTTTTTACACTTCGGTCTATATCTATCTTTGTTTTTTGAAAAGTGATGTATTAGCTTAGTTTCTCCACATTTAGAGCATTTTTTCCATGTTCCTTTTACAACATAAGTGTAATACCGTTCTCGGTACTCCTCCCAATATTTCTTCTCTATTACCTTACAAATACTATTTATTGTTATGTTAACCAATTGTTGTTTCATATGTAAGATTTCTATTATCTGATAAGGTTTTACATTTCTTCTGTATAGATTTAAAACATTCTGTTGATTCTTTGTAAAAGTACACCTACTAAGTACATCTTCAAAATCCATCATGACACAAACCATATCTGTATCATCTATTCCTTCATACTTCATTCTAAGTAAGCTTCTTATCTCTTTTTCTGTCGGAATATCAATTTCTTTAAACATCTGTGAACCAGTTGGGACTAAAGGACTTTTAAATGTTATTGGTCTTTCTAGCAATAATTTACCATTATTTAAATCGTCTTTAACTCCATGAACTAGATAACTAAGTTCCATAGTTCCGTTTCCACTTTTCATTTTATTAATTAAGTGAACATATAAATCATAATAGTTTCTCAAAACTTCGTGTTTTTCAATATCTTTCTTTTCAAACACAACATCTTTTACTTTATTATAATTTTGTTCTACTGCTTGGAATATTGGAAAAGCTTCTCCATTATAAGTTTCTTTATTATTTATATAAGGAACTCCTCCATTTCCTATCGCTAATTGATTCATAACTTTTTCTTCTTTGCAAGCTCTTCTAAACAGCTCTTTACTATTATAGATTTTATACTTTAATTCTTTCTTTTGTTGAACCTCTCCGTCTATTATGTGTTCCTTAGAATTAAGAATATAAGTACCTAACCTCTCTAAATAGATTGCTACATTAGAAGTTGAATATAAGCTATCCTCTTTTGATAAGTGAATTTTTATTTTCTGTCTTTCTTCTGTATCAAAAAGTTCCTCAAAGAATTCGTCATAAAACTCTTTTCCATTTATCTCATAAGTGCCTAACATATCTTTCACATATTTAACTCTATTGTCACTTCTTTGGATTGTATAGTCTAATTCATAATAATCTCTGATTGACTTCCCACACAGTTTTCCATAAAAATTGTTATTATGAAATTCATTCAATCATGTCCTCTTCTCTGTTGCCAACTTTATATCTTTATTATAACAATTTTATTTCAGTATGTCAACTTATTTTTTATTTAGTTGTTTTATTTAATTTTCTGATGTTGTTTAACTTTATACTTACATTATATATATTTAATATTAGTCTGTCAACTACTTTTTTAAATATTTTCTATTTTTTCTTAAATATTCCTGCATAATCTACATCAATAATTTCAAACAAAGGTAAATTGTTATGTATTTTTGAGTCAACTTCAATAAAAGTACTATTTATGATTTTACATTTATATTTTGTTTTTATATAACGCTTCTCAGACTCTCCAGGACTTGCTATGTTTGTGTCTATAATTATATCATAGATAATATCTTCCATTGATATACAACTCTTTAGGCATTGAATTACAAGTTCATATGATTTAATAGTTAAAAATTCTACATTAATTTCTAAATATAATTTGTCATCCATTGAATATACTTTGTAAAAATTTGGAGATGGTATATCAATTCCATTTATACAAATATTCTTTATATCTCGCAAAATAAACATTTCTCTAATATCCATATAAATCTCCTCCTATAATATATTTTCTCTTTTCATACAGTCCAATGAAATTGTTTGAAAATATTTCATTAATTCATTAAGATGTATGGAAATAAGTTCTGATACAATTCCTTTTTCTTTTAATATTTTTAAATATTCTACATTTTCCTCTGCATCCTGAGAGACTATGTTCATAAGGATAACATTATCTTGATTCATTTCAATTACCTTAATAACAGAATCATTCATAAGAGCTGTTCTACATAGTTTTCTAAAATTATGATTTGAATCATTATCCCCTTGATTTTTCATATCCTCTATACATTGATTTATTTCATGTTGAAATTCTAATACATGGTTCATATTTAACTCCTTTTGTAATATAAAGCTCTACAATAGACATAGAGCCATTCCATTTTATTTCTTGACTATTTCATTGATGAATGATTTTAATTTGCTTAAAATAGATACAGGGCGATGCCCTGCATGTCATAAGATAAGTGTGAATTATTTTTCTAAGTATTTCACGAACTCTTCTCCATTTGTGCAGAAAGTTTTTATCATAGCCTTCATTAAACTATATGACATTTCAGAATGATTTTGGTTGTCTAATTCTGCACTTGCTTGTTTGAAACTATCTTCTGTATTTTTCTTTAATATTTCTTCTACAAATAAAGTACAACTTAACTCCATTCCTTCATAAAGGTCGCTAGCTCTGATTGGAACTACTTTATCCCACTCTTCCCATTTGTCATGAGAAAGAACTTTATGACCTTCTTCAATCCATTTCTCAATATCTTTAACTCCTTCTAAACTTTTTAGGTACATCTTCTTATTTAAATAATTAGCAACTTCTTCTAATGAATTAAAATATTTCCCACCATTTCTTTCTACCATTAAACCAGTTCTTTTTAAAGATTTCATTTGTCCTTTATCAAATGCTAGTTTAGGAAGGGCTAACTCAGTGAGGCTATGCATTGGATTATCATCTTCTTCTAGCACACAGAATAAAGTTTTATGAGGTCTTTTATTACTATCATCTACTACTTCAGCTATACTATATACTCCTGTCATCAATGGAGTTATAACATATAAACAATAATCACATATTTCTCTTTGTCTTAACTCTTCTTGATAACATTCTTCAGTCCAATCATCTACTACTGGATTGAAGTAATCTATTTTTAACATTGGAATTAATTTTTCTCTCCATTTACTGTTATTACATGTTCCTCCTAAAAATACTTTACTCATTATTATCTCCTTTCATTTATTGAATTTTATATTATATCCATTTTTATATACACCTAATATAGAGGCACTACAAAAATGGATATTTTAGCCTTATAGGTAATAATTTTCTATCTCTATTTTTTATTATTTCACGATGAATCTCTTGCCCCTTTTTATATACTTTCTTTTAAGGAATACAAAAATATGACTATCGTTTTAGATAAGTTTTTTCTACCTAAAAAGAAACCTCAAAAATTGGTTTGGAACTTTTTTGTAAATTATTTTTCCAACCATTCTTGTAATAGACTTCTAATTCTCTTTGAAGGTATATATATATTAATTTCATTTTCTTCTCTTATAGCACTTCTAAACAACCATTGTATTAATTCAGATAATGCCCATGTCTCTTCATCAATGTTTACGCCCTTTTTTTCTGCAAAAGTTTAAATAAGTTTAACCGTTTCTGTCGTGGTACATAATACATAACAATCAAACCACAAAAAAATGTATTTTAGATAGGATTTTTCTATTTAAAATGTATTTTAAAATACTGTGCCTAATACCATGTGCTATTTAATCACGCAATATTTTATGGTTTTGATATTTTTTTCACTTTCTCTGCAAAGAATCTATTTGTCGATTTTTGTTATATCCAAAAAATGTAGCACCTAATATAGAGGCGCTACAAAAAATGGATATTTTAGCCTTATAGGGAGTAATTTTCTATCTCTATTTTTTTATTATTTCACAGTTAACTTGTTTTCCGTTTATAACAGGTTTAACCTTTTTAATAATGTATCCATTATTCAACAAAATTTCTTTTACAGTAGTCCATTTAAGTTGTCTCCTAGCTTCATTGTATAGATTAAATTCTTTACATAATTGAGCTTTATCAATTCTTGTCAAAGGAATATCTAACCATTTTTTAGGCAGATTAATTATTTGACTTTCCATAACTTGTGCTGGATTTTTAGTCCTCACGATAATCAAGTCTATATCATGTCTAACTCTACCTCTAGCTTGTATCTGTTCTGTGATATTGGTAGTATTTATAACAACTAATTCAATGTCTTTGTCTTTAATATTAACTCCTGTTTCCATAGATTTATTAATTATGATTACATTATAAGGTTCTATCACATACCCTGTCTGCAACAAATATTTTCTAGCTTCTTCTTGTTTTTCATTTAAAATGTGTTTAGTATTATTCTTAGACCAAATTGAAATAGGATTTAAATTAATCCTTTTACACATAGTCTCAATCTTTTTTATATCAGAAATAGTTTTAGTATATATCAGACATTTAAGTCCTCCATATTCAAAACCTTCTCTATATTGTTTAAGCTGCGTTTCTATTTGACTTATGTGGTTTATATATACTTTTCTTTTGTTTATATATCTCACTATATTTTTGTTTTCATCAAAATCAAACACTTCAAAACTGGATAAAGTTGAAGGAAACTTACTTTGTATATTTTCTATATAATAAGGAGTTGCTGTCAATAATACAATTGTCGCATTTTCATATTCTTTAGTAAAAAGTAACTCCATAAGCCTCCATAAATTTTTACTGTCTGTAAAATTTTGATAATCAATTAAACTATGAATTTCATCTGCTATAATTAAGTCATACTTTTCAAATATTTTCATGCTTTCACAAATATCTAAATTAGCAACCCTTTTTGCAAAAGAATTATAACACACAACTTCAACTTGAGTTTCCGAATCAATAAATTCATTTTCGTATTCTGATTTTCTGCTAAATGTTTCTTTTCTTTTGCTATTTAAAACCTGTTCTTCTAAGTTACAGTTGTCACATAAATAGAGTTTTTTACCATTATATCTTGGAATTAATTTATTGAATATAAATTCTGTTTTCCCACTTCCCACAGGAGATATAATGATATTATTGTTTTTGATTTTACTCATGTCAAATAATTCTGATAAATAAAATTTGTCTCTTTTCAAGATTTTTCTCCTTTTCTATGTCTCTTCCTTTATTTGTATAGGATTTTTCTATCTTAAAAAACAATAATTTTATTTAAATTTGTCAACTGACATATTCTTCGAATCCATCGAAATATAATTCTCCGTCTATAATTCCTGCCCATGCATAACAGTTTATATCACAACCAGGAGAATCGAACCCTCCTATGTATTTAAAATCTAATTCAACATCAAACATTTTCTCAACATGAATTATTACATCATCTACTGTTTCTATTCCATTTTCTTCATCTATTCTTATATATCCAGTTTCATCATCTAAATAATAAGAAATTTCTGTTTTTATTCTTTCTATTTTATTCATTATGTTATCCTCTTTCTTTATAAATTTTAACTTCCTTCCTCATTTTTACCTTACATACCTAATTTACTTACTATCCATAATACTATGATAAATATAATTATTACATCTGCTATTGCTCTATTCATGAAATCCTCCTCTTATAATCCAATCCTCTGGAACTTCCTCTTGAGTACAATCTCCTAATATTTCATGTATAGGACAATTCCCAAATTTTCGCATATTATTGCAATCCTTGCTTGGTACAGATTTACAAGTTTTCTTAATTAATTCAAGTGCTTTTATTAACTCTTTTCTATCTTCCATTATTTCACCTCCAATATTTTATTTAACATATTTTGTTCTCTCTTTCGATAATTCTTCTTTAGTTATTTTTCTAAGTAATTTAACCCTTTCACAACGAATTTTCCCATCTGTATTATACGGAACACAAACTCCACTTAACCATTCAAATGGTATTAATACTTTCCAAATATTTGTTTCTTCGTTGTTAGAGAAAATCTTATATAAATTATTAAAAGAAATTAAATTTTCTTCTATCCATTCTAATGTTGCAACATTTATTCCATAACTGCAAGTATCAAACCTGTTGGCATCAACTACTTCATTAAGAATCCCATTTTCTTTTATGTCCCAATATTCAGGAATTTTATATTGAAATTCAAATAATTTATATGCAATATATCCTTCTTTTGTTTTTTCGAAATTTTTATTTAAATAATCTATTGAATTGATTAATCCTTTTGTATTTGAAAGTTGACTAGATATAAAGGAACAATGCGAAAATTCTGTATTTGTAAAATCTATTTCTCTAGTTCTTATAAAATCAAAATTACTAGCTGCTAAAGATGCATTTAAAAAATTTACATTATCAATTTCTGCTCCTTTAAATAAAGTTCCATCTATAACAGAAGATGAAAAAGAACAATTTTTTATCATAGAATAAGATAGATTTGTATTAATGATAAATGAATCATTAAAATCAACATTTTTAAAAATTGCATCTGTTAAGTCTAAGTTTTCAATTCTTTTTTTAGATAAATCTATATTAATCAATGTTAGTCTGCTAGATTCTTCTGCTTGTCCATTTAACCATTTTTTATGCTCTTTCGCTCTTTCTATGAATTCGTTTATTGACATTTTTGTTTTCATACTTACCTCCAATCATATAGCTTCTTTAGCTAAATTTTCTTTTAATATTTTTCTTACTTTATCTAAGTCTTTTGTTCCATAAGTTCTATATACTCTTGATTTAATAGATTTAGGAGATTTTTTATTTATCTCTCTAGCTATTGATAAATAATCATACCCTTGCAGTATTAAATTCTCCAAAGTATATACTTCATTGTCTGTCCAAAATTCTCTATCTTTCTTTATGGGTCTTGCTTTCGTGTTCATTCTTTGCACCTTTTGAAGTATCCCATCTTCTGTTCTACACAATCTTTGAGCTATCTCATAACAAGAATATTTATATTCATTCACTAAGAACAATAAGTATTCTTCGTCTCTTTGAGTCCATTCTCTATTGTATTTTGATATTTCTGTTTGATTCACTTTATCTCTGTTTCTTTTTGGTTCTACCCAATCTGGTTCTTTCCCTAGCATAAGTCTATCGAACTTAGAAAAATCAAGAAATGTTTGATTGTCTTCTGCCCACTTCCAAAAGTTTTTTATATGTACACATTTAACCTTTTTACTTTCTATTGTTTTGGTTAAAATCGGAAAATCTCTCTTCATCCAAGCTTTTATAGAATTAGGAGAAGGATTATCACAATATCCTGTGTAGCCTAATGTATCAAATAATTCTCTTAAAGTTATATAGTCACTACCTTTAAGGAATGGCCCTAGATTTAATCTACTTCTTCTTCTTTTAATGCCAGGTATTGTTCTTTCTAATTTTTTAGACAATTGAGGAAGACTCATGACTCCCCAATTTTCTGCTAGATATTCATCTTCTTCTTTTGTCCACTTTTTATATGTTCTCATTTTGTCCCCCTTTATTAACTATTGAATAAGTCTTGCCTTATCGTAAAAATTACAAGAATTAGTCATTTCGTTATATACATAATAACTTTTAGCAAATTCGTCATATTTTATAAATCGAACTTTGGTCCACTTATTTTCTTCATTTAATATTTCTATCTTGTCTCCAAACTTTAAATTGTTTAAAAATTTAACTTCAACTCTTTCCCAGATAAGTTGTTCTCCTAAATATATTTTCATTATGTCATATTCTGAACGAAATCTATGAGTGAAATCGTTTTTATACTCTCCTAAAACTCCTAATATATAAATATTTCCAGTAGCTATTGCATTTTCTGTAAAACGAGTTATATTAGGAATACTAATTATTTCTCCTTTTATTAAAAAGTAATTAAAGCCATTTCTAAGTTTTAATTCCATACCATTTTTTAAGTCATTAAGTTTCAAAACATATCACCCCCCTCGGTATAATATTTACATAATTTTGCATTTAATCCTTCAAATAGAATATATTTTTCTTTAATAGAACAACTAATATCTCCTACATAATCTTCTTTATGAAATATGCAATTATTACATATTCTTTTAACTTTAAATCTAAAAGGATGTTTATTTCTATAATCTTGTTTCGCTTTTTCTAAGGTCCATGTTTCTTTCTTAGGTTTTTTATCTTCAATAATAATCATTTTAGAATCCTTTCTTTATAGTTCCATCTGCCTTATATACAGGACACATAAATCCTTCAGCATAAGATGTGTTTACATAGTAATGAATTCTTGTTTCATTATCCATAACTTCTGTTACAGTATATCCATTTATTTTCTTTTCTTTTGAAATAATAGTAAATCCTTTTGTTTCAGTTATTCCTTTACATCCTGTTGTACTAAAACAGAATATACCAATTATTCCAATTAGTAATATTTTTTTAATTTTCATGTTTATTTCCTTTCTGTTAAACTAAAATACATATTGTTTTGCCACATTTTGAACATGTAATATAAATACAATATTCTCCTTTTGTTATTTCAAAGTTCTTTACATTTCCTAATTGAACTTCTCCATATTCATCAAAGTTATTTGTTTCTTTTATTTCACTTTCATTTCCACAGTCACATATAATTCTCATATCATTCACCATTATCTGTACTATAATAAATTAAAATTATTCTTCCATATCTTAAACTATTATCACATAATATTGAAATTATTGATTTAGGATATATCTTATTTTCATTTAAATAATCCTTTAAATCCATATAATCATCAAAATATTTTACTTTATATTCCATAAGACACCCCTATTTCTTAGATAAATTGTAATTATCAACTAGCCAACTGAAACGACAATTGCGCCCGTTGTTTTTACTTAAGCTATAATCACATTTAGAACAAGATGTTTCATAACAGTATGTTCTAAATTCATCATCTATTTCTTTATTTATTGTCTTCTCATTAGGAGCTAATTTAGCATACTTCCAAGAGACTACAATAAGATTGTTTGGACGTGAAGTACTCCAAGATGTAGCTCCATTTGTAAAAGTGAAAACTTTCCCATTTTCATATTTAGCAAAGTATCGTCTATCCCATTTTACATTTTCGCTATTCTTTACTAAAACTTTTGTATCGACTGGGATTTTACTCCAATCTATTTCATCTCTTTTCCAAATCGTTTTACCCCCATTATCAAATATTTTCACTATATCGAAATTAGATGATTTTTTTGAGATTAAGTCATCTTCATAAGTTTCTAAGAAGTCCCACAATGTTTCACATGGAACTAAAGTATGTTCAATAGTTTTAATATATACCATGCCTTCAATAACATAATAAGTACTACCCATTCTTAATTCAAAAAGCATTCCATTTATTATTTCTGATTTTTGCATATTAAACCTCCTTTGTAACATCGTTAATATTTCCACCAAAAGAACTATTTTGGCTTTCTATGAAATCTATAAATTTTTCATAAAAATCTCTTAATGATAAATCTGTATTTATTGTTCCTGATATTTCAAATATATTCTTTGATACACTCCATTCTATTACTTCGAATTCATTCGATTTAAAAAATCCACAAGAGCTATATCCTAATTCCTCTCTATATGATATAAACTCGAAGCAAATTCTTTCTTTATAATCTTTCCACCCTAAGTAACAAGCTTCTAATAAATTATTTATTTCTATTTCTTTATTTTGATTTATCCAACAGAGAAATTCTGCTACTTCTTGTTGTGTTTTACAGTGAATTGCAATGTTTTCAGAAGCAAATATATCCCATGTTAAATTTTCTCTAGTTATAGTTTTATCTGGTTTCCATTCATAATAAGTTTTTTCAAAATCATCCATCAATCCCCAACTTACTCTTTTATTTAGTCTATTAACATTATAAAATGTTTTTCCCTTGTATGCATTCCAATAAGTATTATTTAATGTTTCAAAGTCGTTTCCAGTTACTGCCCACTTGAAACCATTTTCACCTAAGAAGTTTAATAAATCCATAGCTGCTCTTTCTGTTTTACAGTTGATATTAACTTCTGTTAAATCACTAGTAAATTCTTTAAATATATTCCTATTTAATATTGCCATTTTCCTACCTCTTTCTTATACACATAGTAATAAAAAATATTATCAATAGCTATCCCAATAAACATTAGAAGGAATCCTAACTTTGTCGGTAATACTATTAAAGAACTAAATGCATATCCTATAATACAAGCTATATTATTATAATAAACAGTCTTGTTATCAAATTTTTCCCTGTCTTCTCCTTCGTATCTTAACGATTTTAAACGAACTCCTGCGCATATGATATTTCTTGTTATTAAGGAGCTTAATATAGCATCTGACATAAAGAAGAATAATGGAGATATTCCATCTACTATAAACAAATAAATCAATATGCCATATAGAATAACTTCTATTGATAAGAAAAAGGAAAAAGCTCTATAAAGAACTTTTCCTTTAGATAACCAAATCTTTGTTATTAATACAGTAAGAACACAATTTAACAAACTAGCTATGCTAAGAAGATTAGAAGTTATTGCACTTACAGTTACTGTATGAACAATTGGATATGCAATAGAATAAAACAAACTACTAGAAAATCCTGCTATCAATAATTTATCTTTATTTTTGTTTATTTGCACCAAACCACCATACTCCCATTATGAATCCTATACATATTCCAATTATAAGTTTAACCATATTATCACCTCTTTAGTTAGTATTTTTATATCTATTCTTATGATTTAATTATATAATTTTAATATCAATGTGTCAACATAAAATAGTAAGAAAAGAGAGGAAATTCCTCTCTAATCCTTCATGCTATCATATATATTACTTATAGTCTTTTTAAAAGTATTATCTTTATTCTCTTTTGGTTTAGTAACCTTTGTAACAGGCTTACTCTTTTGAGAGGGAGTAGCTGCTAAAACTACCCCCTTAAGCATAAACTTTCTTTCTAATAACATTCTTTCAAGTGCTTGACTGTTTGTAGAAAGTCCATTTTCCTCTTTATAAGCTTTTACATCGTCATACAAGTCTTTAGAGAGAGAATAACTAGTCGTTATCTTCTTCGCCATCTATCTCGCCTCCAAACTGCTCTGAACAGATGTAATAAAGTCCTTCGGCAGTAGCCATTTGAGGATTCTCTATCATCTTATATTTATTGTCAAAATTAAGTCTCATAGAAGTTCCTCCTGCTATTCTAATATCCATTTCATCTGTATTCTTCCAGATGTCAGAAATGTATTGATTAAGTTTTTCTGACATAAGTTCATAAGCAGATTCTTTCATTTCTTCTGTGGCTGGCTCTGTATCGAAGTCTATTTCAAAAGTTTCCTTAGAAAGATTCTTCTTCATAAGTCTATCTCTAACTATCTTTAATGCATCTTTATTTCCATATTCCAATGTAGAAGATAAACTATCTCTAAATCTGCCCCCTCTTTCAAAATAACTAAATTCAGAAGTATTAAAACCAACTGAAACAAGGCCAACATGATTATGCTCATTATCTATAAGCCCCTTGTATCTAAGTCCCATAAGAGCTGCATCTGCTTCTCTGAATATATTTATATTATTTACAGTAATTCTCTTGGTAGTATTATTTATAGCATCTTGTATTTCAAATGTTTTACCTTGATATTTATTTATTACCTTACACATCTCTGACTTTCTAAAGCTCTTATTAGGGACTCCTAGCATGATAGAAACATTATCTTCAACTGCTGCTTGAAGAAGTCCTGTAACAAATAATAATTCGGCAGTTCTTGAAACCTTAGAATCATTATTATTTCTAATTGGGGAATAACTTTCTTTTTCAGAGAATTCTCCTACAAAATACTTCTTACTTTCATATCCTATACAGATAGGAGCTTCATATTTATCAAAATCTATATCTTCGGTTCTTCCATCTCCCACGATACTTTTGAATACAAATTCTTTAGGTTTGTTGTTAATAACTGTAAATATCTTTACAAACCCTCTCCCAATATCCATACCTATATATTGCATATTATTACCTCCAATATGTTTTTCTTTAATAGTAGCACATATAATTTTTATTTGCAATAATTTTTTGTTAATATATCGTTAATTTTTCATTAGTGTTTAAAAATATATTAATATATCATTGAGAAACAATTAATATCTTGTGAATATATCATTAACATTCCTGATGCACTATATTTTTCTGTGAATATATCATTAGTAAACCATGAGTATATAACTGACACTCTCTATACAAGATTTAGAGCGTTTTGTTTTTCTTCCCTTTGTAATTTATCAATATTATTATAATCAAACTCTTAGAATGGCTCTGACGGGGTTGTATAGTAAGTATGTAAACATTCTATTTTTCATATAGATTTTGCCGTCTTTAAATTATGAATTTTATAATATAATTTCTTGCATTTTTTATTTGGAGATTTGGGATTAGGAGGAGATGTGTGGGGTTTTATTGAGTGTTGGAGGGGTGATTTTGTAGTGTGTCTGCTGCGTGTCTGCTGTGTAAACAACTGTTGTCGCCTGCCTGAAATACTC
>ERZ1503854.281-NODE-281-length-16663-cov-3.715438_pt1 | contig 16663 bp, 9 predicted proteins | sample MGYA00572259_ERZ1503854 | MGnify/ENA primary metagenome ERZ1503854 (study PRJEB39906, sample SAMEA3182061) | gut metagenome | biome: human; feature: gut; material: Stool; isolation source: human stools | place: Canada | collected 2013-01-14 ...
TCAGGGATTTTTATCCCTTAATCCCCTATTTTTCGCTTGCACATTTACTCCCATTCATGTACTTCACAAGGGATAAAAGCCCGTCAGGGGCCTGTCATCGCGCTCCGCTGCGCGGGCCGATACCCATGCCCTTCCGCATTTCCTCCGTGCGGTTATCCGCCAAAGGGTTATGCAATGTATCAAAACTTTTTCCATTCCCCAGAACCCAGAATATATGCGTATTTTACCCATCTTGGCCTTTACCTGCCTTTTCGGAAGCATTTCCTTCGCCCAAGGACAGAGCCGCACCCCCTCCAGGCCGGAACCGGCCCAACCGGCAGCAAATGCTCCGGCGGCCGATACCGTGGACAAATCCCTGCCCCCCGCCGCCGTCAACGGCATCCGGTTCGTCCTGAAGGAGCCCATGTCTCTTCCTTCTCCCATTTACATGCCTATTGATTCCAAAAGGCTGGAAAAAGTGGAAATCCGCGCCGCCCTTCCGGGACGCCGCAGCGTTTACCCCAAGAGCAAGATCATTACCCTGTTCGGAGGCCTGGACCAGAAAGGCATGCCGACCGATAAACTCGTCAGCAAGCCCCTGCCGGCCGATCTTGGCTCCAAAACCCTGGCTCTGGTGGGCAAAAACAGCAAAGGGGAATTGACGCTGGATTTTATTAATGAGTCGGAATTGCCGCTGAACTGCGTTTACATCCAGAACCTGACCGGCCGCACGTTCACTCTGGAGCTTCCCAAGCCTCCTTCAGGAGAAAAGAGCGCTATCGAACTGCCCAGCAAGTCCACTTACATTTTCGGCAAGAATGCCACAGACAGCAACATTTCCCGCACTACCCCCGCCAATTTGACGTACATGACCCGTTTGAAGAACGGCAAAGTCGTCAAGGTGAAGGACAGAGGCATGATGCTGACGACCTACCCGGGACGAAAAGTAGTCATGATTATTTCCCCGGATTCCACCGGGCGCACCGTCGTTTTGACGGAATTGATGATTTTCAAGGAAAGACCGGGGGCGGCTTCCTCAGACAAGTAAGTTTTCTTCCAATATCCGGGAAGCCGGAAGCGGCTCTTGAGCATATCCGGATTATTCAGAAAAACGGGCATTTCTGCCCGTTTTTTATTTCTCGTTTTGCTTCCCCAGCCGCCACTGAGCGAAGGAATAAACCACTCCGGACATTGTTCCGGCACGGGAACAACGCCCGCCCTATTTCCCGCGGCTTCAATGCGGCAGGCGGACTGTTCCTGACGCCGGAAACGGTTCCCGCAAAAAAGCCAACGGAACCCCAGTAGGGAGACAGGGCATTCCGCCTATGCTCCCATACGAAGAAAGAGATCCTGAAGCCAGACGGTTCGCCGGAAGGTTCACTCGTTGCCCTCCGGCATCCGAACAGGCTTAATAAACTTTGGGCACCAGACCCTGACGGCTCATCTTATCTTCCACTTTTCGCCGGTTTTCCTCCAGACGCCGGGCGTCATAGGAATCATCCACAGGCTGGGCCTCCGGAATGTTTTCTCCGCGTCCCGCCTTGTATTGCTGCACCTGCGGGAGCACTCCTTCCACCAGTTCCCTGCATATCCAGGAAGGCAGGATATAGGTCTCCGTGCGTCCGGCCCGGCTCAGAGCCAGCCCAACAAATTTTCCGTTGACGTCAATGACCGGGCATCCGGCCCGTTCCGGGAACAAGGTCATGTCCGACTGGATGACCAAAGGGAATTCATCCCTTTTCAGGCTCATCCGGTTGCCCATGGAGTTCATCATATCAAGGCGCTTTTGCGGGAATTTCATCACTTTGGGCCTGGGCCCCGTGAGGAGTTTTCCCTCCACTACTTGGTTCCGCCGCCTTACTTCCACGGGAACCGTCTCACCGGGACGCACCCCGACCATAGCGGCACGGATGGAGTACATTCCGTCCACCGGCTTTCCATTCAGCTTCATCAACACATCGCCGGCCATCAAGCCGCTGCGGTGCGCGCCGCTTCCGGCTTCCACGCCGCCTATCATGACCCCCTCCCCGTCCCAGCGGGGATCGGAAACGATGCCGAGATAAGGCTGGTCATCCGCCCTCAGGCTGCGCTGGGCCACGGAAACGACTCCGAAGTCGCTCACATGCCCCGTGGGCGATACGGCTGCAATCACGTCCCCTTCCTTCGCCTGCACATAGGAATTCAAGTCAATGGGAGGAGCGGGAAGCCCCGGCACATCCATCATCAGCAGATCATGCTCCGGAAGGGCAAAGAGCACCTTGGCGTCATAAACCCGCCCGGAAGAATCCACCAGCATGACCGGACGCCGCTCCTTCTGGAGATCGCTCAGCTTGGTGAGGACCTTTCCCTTCCCCACAACCGTTCCAAAGCCACCTGGGTATTGCCGGCAACCAGCGCCACCACGGACTGCCCCACCGGAACAGCCACTTTGTCCCATTCCCGGAAAATCTCCTTGGCCTGGCTGTCCAGCACGCTTTTGTCCTCCGGCGCAATCATCTGGTCCGGAGGCAGGGGAGAAGCTATTTCCTGGGCATACGCGGAAGCCGCCGCAAATGCCGCCCATAAATATTTCATCATCATCCTTGAGTTTGTTCCTGGTATTTCAGGCCGGACATCAGGTCGCCGCGCCTGCCGAATGTAAGATCCGCCTTGTAAGCCGTACCTTTCCTCACCACCACCAATGGAACGGTTTCCCCCGGACGGTGCCTGCCCAGTTCACGGAGCATATCCCGCACGGAACGCAGGCTCCGGCTGTCCATGTGGGTAATGACGTCCCCCGGCTGGATGCCGGCGGCATCCGCCGGAGAATTCACCACAACGTCTTCCACCACCACGCCGTCCACGCCCAGCACATCCATCATGGCAAACCCGAGCACAGGAGATTCGGGGTCCGCCATGGGATGAAGGCCCAGCCGGCCCCAATGCCTGCCGGAGAGCAGTTTGTCCCAGTCTCTCCTGAAAACGGAAACAGGGACATGGTTGTTGATTTTCAACATAGGGCCAATGGAGGAATGGATGCCAACCAACTTGCCGGAAAGGTCAAAGAGGGGACCGCCGGAATCTCCGCCAATCAGCGTACATTCTGAAATAAGGAAGCGCTGCTTTCCGTCCGTGCACAATCTTCCCATGCGGATGGGCGCGCGGCGTTCCGGGTCAAATCCCTTGGAATGGCCCAGAGCCACCACAAAATCCCCCACATGAAGACCGTCGGATTCCCCCAGTTCCACATGAGGATAGTTTCCTCCGTCCATGATTTGCACCATGGCGGCATCCCGCGTGAAGTTGGCACCCAGCACCCGTCCCTTTACCACGCGCCCGTCGGCAAAGACCACACGCATGATTTCATCGCCGCCCACGACGTGGGCCGCCGTCAAAATCAGGCCCTGCGGAGAGACAATGACGCCGCTGCCCGTCTCTCCCCCGTCGGAAACCAGAGCCACCGTAGCAGCCGTAACCCTGGAGGCCACCTCATGCACATGTTTCTGCAAATCCGCCATGGAAGAAACATTCTCCGCAAGGCTCGCCCCCCCTGACAGCAGGGACACAAGCCCCCCAACGACCAAGTAACAAAAACTCGTCATTCTCAATAGTGATATCATGAAATTACCGATAATCGAATGATAGGACATACCCTACTGTATAAACGTTCAAAACGGCAGAATTTTGTCTATGGATTGCGACATGGCGCCACATCTTTTGCTTAGACCATTTCGATTATTTATGATAAAGTCCGGCCCACGGATGGGGTTAAACGACAAATCAAGGAAACGAAATGCCGCCTCCTGGAGGGAACGCATCCAAGATGGAGAAATGTCTTCCCGTTCCCAGACGGAACGCAAAAAAAGGCCCCTGCCCCGTCCATCCTATCCCGGGTTGCCGCAGGAAAATTCTGATCCGGCCGTTATTCCCGGCCCTACCCGCAGAACGGGGAATTCCCGCAACGGTCCTTCCCGGTATGACACGCCGCCCCAGCGACGAGCCTCCCGCCCGTCTCCGAAGGAAGAGTACGAAGACAATCCGGAAAGAGAAGAAGAAAACCGTCCCGCACGCGCAGGAACCATGCGCAGGCCGCGTTTCACGATTTTCGGAGCCCTGCTGTTTGTCCTGCTGATGCCTTTCCGCTTCATCGGCTCCCTGACGCGGAATATCCGCTGGTTCATCTGCTGGCCCCTGCGCATCCTTCTGGGATGCTGCTTCGTCGGCATCGTGATCGGAGCCATCCTGGTGTTCCTTTACGGCGCCATTTCCAACCGCTATGACATTTCCGAGGTAAAGAGCAACATCCCGGAACGCACGGTGATTCTGGACCGTAAAAACCGCACCATCGGAACCCTGCACGGGGAAAACCGCAAGCGGGTATCCCTTCAGGAAGTCCCTCCCGTTTTTATTGATGCCCTGCTCCTGCGCGAAGACAACCGCTTTTACGACCATGGCGGCGTGGACTGGATAGGCGTGAGCCGCGCCTTTGCGCAGGTGCTCAAGCACAAGAGAGCCACGCAGGGGGCTTCCACCCTGACGATGCAGCTTGCTAAAATTACATATAACCACCGGGAGCGCAACCTGCATTCCAAACTGACGGAAGTGGCCCTGGCGAAACGCATTGAAGCCACTTATACGAAGGACGAAATTCTGGAGACTTACATCAACCGTATTTTCTGGGGGCACACCTTCCTGGGAATAGCGGCGGCGGCGCGGGGATATTACGACAAGGAACCCCGGGATTTATCCCTGGCGGAATGCGCCACCCTGGCCGGCATTATTTACGGCCCAAATGATTTTTCCCCCATCAAACACCCGGAGGAAGCCAAAAAAGTGCGCGATATCGTCCTTGGCCTGCTGAAAAACGAAGACAAGATTACGGAAGTGCAGTATCAGGCGGCCCTGGCGGAGCCTATCGCCACCCGGACACCCCAGTCCCGGTCTGAGGAAAATTACGCCATGGGTCTCGTGCGCCGGGAGCTGGACGCCATTCTGGAGGAAGAAGACATCCGCCTGGGAGGGCTGGTGGTGCATACCACATTGGACCTTGATCTGCAGAACGCCACGCTGGACGCCATCAATAAGCACATGGACGCGCTGGAAGCCCGCAAAGATTTCAAGAAGCACCTGGCCTCCCTGCAGGCCAGGCGGGAAAAGAGAGGCATCCTGAAAAACAAGCTGACCACCAAGGCGGAATATGAGGCATCCCTGGCCGCCTGGAAGGCGCTCCCTGCGGAACAGAAGGAAAAGACGCAGCCGCCGATGCCCAATTACATCCAATCCGCCGCCGTAGTCATGGACAATGCCACGGGGGCTCTTCTGGCCGTTGTCGGCGGCCGGGACGCGGAAGAATCCAAGCTGAACCGCGCCATTCAGTCCAGGCGGCAGACCGGTTCCCTGTTCAAACCTTTTATTTACGCCACGTTTTTCCAGCAGGGCAATTCTGCGGATACCCGCATTTCGGATGACAGGATTGCCTACGGGGAAATACGCGGAGCCGCCAACTGGTCCCCCCGCAATTCGGACGGAACGTACCGGGGCATGAAGCCGGCCTCCTTCGGTCTCATCCTTTCCCGCAACACCATGTCCGTGCGCATCGGCAACCGCGCCGGCTTGTCCAATGTCATTCAATCCGCACAACTGGCGGGCTTTCACGGAAATATTTCCCGCACCCCGGCCCTTTATCTGGGCACGTGGGAAGCGTCCCCTCTGGACATCGCCAGCGCCTACAGCGTTTTTGCCAACGGGGGCGTACGCCCCACGCCGTACATCATTGACCATATTACGGATTCCCAGGGCCAGCCGCGCTTCGCCATCACCAAGAGCAAGCGCACCGTCTATTCCCAGCGGGCGGCGAACATAACCTCTTCCATCCTCCAGCAGGTCTGCAAGCCGGGAGGCACGGCAGGTAAAATTACCGCGCTGGGCTTTAAATCCCCCTGCGGCGGCAAAACCGGAACCACGAATAATTATACGAACGCTTGGTTCGCCGGATATACGTCCAACCTCACCTGCAGTGTCTGGGTAGGGTTTGATTCCTCCACCAAAATTCTGGAAAAAGGCTACGGAGGCACCCTGGCCCTGCCCGTCTGGGTGGATATTATGCTTGCCGCCCAGAAGGAAGGCTATCCCGCCAACGCCATCCGTACGCGTCCCGGTTCGGAAGGGCAGGCCGTACTCGTCTGCCGGGAATCCAATCAACTGGCCCATTCCGGCTGCCAGTACGCCAAGACTGCGTATTTTGAAACCTCCGCCGGCTACCAGGCCCCCGCCAACATGTGTGAACAGCACATTCCCATGGCGGAACCGGATTCGGAAGAGAGCATTCCCTATGCGGAACCGCTGGACGGCAGCGACGATAACATCCCCCTGGCCGAACCCGTGGAAGAAACGGACGGCATCCCCTACGCTACCCCCATTTGATTGCTTATTTTTTCTTATGATTCCCCCATTTTTTCCCTGGTTCCTGGCCTTTTTGCTGCTGATCGCCTGCGTGGCGCTGCTGGTTCTGCTGCTGCGGTACCGGGATCGCTCCGTCCGCCTCGAAGCGGAATCCCGCTCCTGGCAGGAACGGGCGGAGGACAGAACCCAGATGCTCCGCCGGGCGGAAGAGGTGCTGAAAGATTCCTTCGCCGGCATCAGCGCGGAAGTCCTCCGTAACTCGGAGAAACAGTTTCTGAACCTGGCAGAAACGCGGCTGCAAAGCCAGCGCCAGCAGGCCAATCATGACCTGGATTCCCGCAAACAGGCCATCGAGTCCATGCTGAAGCCGGTGAGCGAATCCCTGAAACTGGTCCAGTCCCGGCTGGGAGAGATGGAAAAGGAACGCGTGGGCGCCTATACGGACCTGAAAACGCAAATCCGCTATATTCTTTCCGGCAATGAAGCCCTGAAAAATGAAACCGCCAGACTTTCCCAGGCTCTGCACCACAACAGCGTTCGCGGCCAATGGGGAGAGCTTCAGCTGCGCCGCGTGGTGGAACTGGCGGGAATGGTGGAGTACTGCGATTTCACGACTCAGGAAACCCGTTCCAGGGAGGAGGAACGGATACGGCCGGACATGGTCATTCACCTTCCTGGAGGCCGTTCCATCATCATTGACGCGAAAGCGCCCATGGCTTCCTACCTGAATGCTGGGCAGACGGAGAATCCGGAAGAGCGCAGCCAGTGGATGGCACGCCATGCCGCGGACGTCAGGAGGCATTTGCAGCAATTAAGCGCCAAGAATTACTTTGCCCAGTTTTCCCCATGCCCCGAATTCGTCATTATGTTCCTGCCCGGGGAATCCTTTTTCCAGGCGGCTCTGGAAGCAGACCCCTCCCTGATTGAATTCGGCGCGGAGAATAAAGTCATTCTTTCCACCCCATCCACCCTGATTGCCCTGCTGAAAGCCGTCGCTTACGGATGGAAGCAGGAGCAGCTGGCGGATAATGCCAAGAAAATTTCGGAAGCGGGAGCGGACCTGTACAATACCTGCTCTATCCTTTCCGGTCATTTTTCCTCTCTGGGCAAGAGCCTGAACCAGGCGGTAGCCCAGTACAACAAAACCATTTCCTCTTTTGAACACCGGTTCATCCCCCGGGCCCAAAAGTTGAAAAACCTGGGCGTCACCTCCACGAAGGAGCTTCCCCGCGCCCTGGAAGACATTACCGAACAGGCCAAATCTGCGGATGTTCCGGATATTCCGTCCTGAAAGAGCAGCAACAATATGGCTTTTTCCCTTCCTGCCCATTTCCGAGCCGGGGAAATACAGCTCTAAGACATCCCCCGCAAACGCTTTCCTGCGCCTGAAAGCATCTTGGAGATGTAAAGGAATTCAGCCTCCGGCGGCCCTGCCCCTCCCGGAATTTTCAACAATTCCTATGCGCGGCAACGGGAAACGGCAGGCTGTTTTCATCATGCAGCCGGGCAGATAATTCCCCCGCAGAGGCGCACACCGGAACCCGGAAAGCGTCCAGAGCGGAACGGGAGCTGTAGCCCCACCCCACCAGAATAAGCCGTGTTCCGGCGTTCACGGCCGTGTTGCCGTCATGGGCGGAGTCCCCCACCATGCACACCTGCTCCGGCTCCCTTCCCCAGGAGCGGACGATGGACAGCAGGGAGTCAGGTTCCGGCTTGCGTGGAAAGCGTTCGGAAAATCCCATCACCTCACGGAAGGGAATTTCAGGCAGAATATGGCGCACCAGCGGCACCGTAACCGCATGGGGCTTGTTGGATAAAACGCCCAGAGGATGGCCTTCTCCGGCCAGGGACAACAGCATTTCCCGGATGCCGGGGTACGGCACCGTGCCCTCCTGCCAGGTGTGCGGGTATTCACGCATGAATCCCTGGTGCACCGCTTCAAAAGCTTCCTCCGGCACGTTTCCGTTGAAATAGCCTTTCAGGGAAGCCAGGCAAAGCTCCCGGGCCCCCTTGCCCACCATTTCCCGGATGGCGTCCACGGAATGCTCCGGATACCCCAGCGCTTTTAAGGCCAGGTTCAGGCCGCGGGCGATACCGGGAATGGAGTCCACCAGCGTCCCGTCCAGGTCAAAAACAAAACCCGTTTTCATGGATTCAATGGCAGAACCCCCGTTCGGAAGTTTCCACGAATTGGATGATTCTCCTCAGGCAGGCATTTTCCGCATACCCCGAATGCCGCAGCTCCTCCAGAGCTTCATGAACGGTCAGCTTTTTATTGACGAAAAGCTTTTTATAGCACATGCGCACGGCTTTCAGGTCTTCTTCGGAAAAGCCGCGCCTCTGCATGCCGATGGAGTTAACGGAGCGCGTTACGGCCGGATGCCCCTCCACGATCGTGTACGGCAGGACATCCTGGCTCACGCGGGCCATCGCCCCCACCATGGCATGTTCTCCGATGCTCACAAACTGGTGTACGGCGCAGCATCCCGCCAGAATGGCGTAATCCCCCACCGTAACATGGCCGGCGGCAGTAGCGAACCCGGAGAAAATCACATGGTTGCCGATCTGGCAATCATGCCCGGCATGGCAGGAAACCAGGAAAAGGTTGTTATTCCCTATCCGCGTCGCGCCGCCAATATCCGTAGCCCGGTTGATGGTGGCGTTTTCACGGAAGACATTGTTATCCCCCACTTCCAGATAAGTCGGCTCCCCCTTGTATTTCAAATCCTGGCTTTTCAGGCCGATGACGGAAAACGGGAAAAATTCGTTGCCGCTGCCAAAGGAGGAAGGACCGTCGATAACCACATGGCTGTGCAGCACGCATCCGGGCCCCAGTTTGACATGTTCCCCGACAACGCAAAAGGGACCGATTTTAACATCATCCGCGATCTCTGCAGCAGGATGCACTACTGCCGTTGGGTGTATTTCTGGCATGGCTGAAACAAGTATGAAACAAATTCAGGTGATTAAAAGCCTAAACCCCGCACGACCGCCTTTTTATCACATTTGGCCGGAAGCGGCCGCATAAGCCTCCATCTCAGGCAGCCAGGGAATCAGCAGAACGTAGATGAGTTGAAGGCACAGAATAACCAGCGCCAACGTCATCACCACTTTGCGGGGCGTCAGGGGGCCGTTCAGCACATCCGTAGTCCCCAGCTTCCTGTCCCAGGGAGTGAAGCCGAAGCGGCGCACCCACCACCAGGAAAAGAACAGGGCCAGCAGCATCAGGGAAGGAGCAAAACACCCCAGGCCAAGCACCATGACGAACAGGGAGCGCCGGAATGCCGTGGGGAAAGAAAGACGCCCTCCCCGGTAGTCCCTGACGGAAACGCCCAGCATGGCTTTTCCCGGGGTTGTTCCCAATGTACCAAGAAAGGCAGTTTCAACGAGAACCATCGGGAGGCAGAGGTAAAGCAGAGCTTCATAGGAACCAGGAAGGAAACCGGGATTGAAAGCCAGGCCGGAAACTCTGAGCACGGACAAATACAGCGTCATGTGCATCATGATATCCGCCATTCTGCCGAGAAAACGGACGTACGCATACGGAACCACCAGCGGCGCTCCCTCCTCCGAGGCCGTCCCCCCTTCTTCCTGCGGGCAATCCGCATCCGCGGCAAGCGCCGGAGCCTGCTCTTCCCCTGCGTTTTCCAGTCCCTCTTCCTCCCGGTTCCGCCGTTCTCCTTCTCCCCTGCTGACGGCGCCTGCCCCCTTCAATGCCGGAAGGTCACGGATACATACCCATTCCGGGCACCCGGCATGCCACGCCCGGGCGTTTTCCGGAATGAGGCCCGCCTCCAGCATGGAAATGACCTCCACTTCCGGCAGAGGCCCCTTCTGTTCATGACCCTGAATCCAGTAAATATCCATAGGAGATTCCTGTTACATACTGCGCAGGGAGCGGGCCGGATCCTGGCGCGCCGTGATCAGGGCAGGAATGATGGATGCCACCACAACCATGACAAAAGCTTTCACCGCCTGCCATGCCAGCTCCGCCCAGTCAATCACCACCGGGATATTCGCCGTGCCGTGGAAGGCCACGGGGAACGGGTCAAAGCCTATTCCCGCAAGAAAACCCTGAATCTGCATGCGGTATTCCAGCACCAGCAGCCCCAGCCCTACCCCCAGGAGGGCTCCCGCAAAACCGATGATGACGCCCTGCCACAGGAAGACGCGCACCACCTGGAACGGAGTGGCTCCCAACGCCTTCATCACGGCGATTTCCTTTTTCCTCTGGATGGAAACGGTAAACATCACCGCCATGATGCAAAAAGCGGAAATCAGGGAGATGAAGGACAGGACAAAGCTCATCATCATGCGCTCCTTCTGCATCAGTTCAAACCACGCGTTAAAACGGTCATGCCAGGTTTCCAGCGTCCATGCGGAAGAAGGCTTCTCCTTTTCCAGCGCCTGCATCACGGGAGCCAGCATCGTTTCCACATGGTAAGGATCTTCCACGCGCAGGGCCACGGCCTGCACCACGTCATCCTCATACCCCAGCAATTCCTGGCCGATGACCAGCGGAATGAACAAGTCAGGGCTGGGCGTATGCTGGGAAGCCCGGTAAATTCCAATCACCTCCAGGTCCTTCGGCATCACCAGTTCCTTGATCTTGCGGAAACATTCCATATCCGCCTCATTCCTTGCCCCGGTCTTGAAACCGTCCAAAACAGTTTCCCATTCTTTCCGCGTACCTTGCGGAAAAGCCACCCTGCCGTTGTCCGCAATTTCCCCGTCGTTCAGCACGGCAAGCAGATCCATCAGGCTGGAACGTTCCGCATCCCTGCGCGGGACGGACAACAGCCCGTTAAGCAGGGAAAAGGCCCTGTCCACGGAGGCTCTGTCGGCCGTTTCACGCTCTCCCTCCGTCTTCAGGGATTTACCCCACTCTTTCAAATCCTTGAGTTCCCGCGCGTTTTTCTCCGCCAGCATCGGCAGCTCCGTCTGCTGGTAGGCGTGGGAAATTTCCTGAAAATTGCGGGTCGTATAAACCCGGACAACATCCCCCACATTCAATCCCATGTTCTCCGCCACAATGGAGGAAACCACAGCCTTTTCCCCCATGTCCAGTTCCGCATCGCCAGCTACCACCAAACGCTTCAAATCTTCCAACTGGGCGGCGTTTTCCGTATCAATGGCCCGAAAAAAGCAGGGCCTCTGCCGCCCCTGCACATCCACCAGCGCATAGTCTTCTATCAGGGCGTAGGCGGACTGGACGCCGGGAACGTGCCTGAGTTTCTCCCCCAAATCCAGCCAGTCCGGAATCACTTCCCTCACGCCGAAGTCGTTCCGGTAACATACCTGGACGTGCGGGGAGTGCGCAAACAGATTCCCCTGAATTTCCTTCTGGAGGCCTCCCATGACGGACAACACGACGATGAGCACCATTACCCCCAGAGAAACGCCCAGCAGGCAAATCAGGGTAATAATGGAAAAGAAAGTCCGCAACGGGTTCAAATACCGCAGCGCCAGGCTCAGGCTGATGTACCGGCTCAATAGGTTCTTCATGAATAACGCGGCACACCTTGCCTGATTGCGCTCCCCTTTCCAAGCCTAAAACATGTTCCGGAAAACGGGCGGCCTTTCTTCTGCCGCGCAATCAGGCAGAAAAGGGACATCCCATCTTTTCCTGCGTTGGGAACTTTCCTGTGCCCCGCGCCCGGAAACCATCCCGCGCCAGAATTATTCCCTGCATGCAAACGGATGGGAAAAACAGGAGAAAATCATCATATCCTGTTGACTTCTATTTTTATAGGTGTATCCATAGGTTTAATTGCTAAATGGCGCACCTTATCACAAAATTATTGTTGATAAACAGAAATTATTTAAAGATAGCCAATTAGAATGAAATCTAACTTTTCCATCTGCAACAGCGTCCGGGGCAATCATCATCTTGGTTTTACCGTTACGCCGGTTTTACAGAAGAGGGAGGGCGAATCGTCCGTCTCCTTTTCCTATAATCATGCTGCTCCGTCCTATCCCGGAGACGTGATGCCGGAAACCTCCAAACAAATTCAAGTAGGGGAAGGCGGAGGGGATACCCGTCTGTACGTACTGACGGCCACCGGCACGGTGGATGACCAGGCCACGATTTCAGTAGCGGGGCAAAGCTATACGTCACCCTCAGGCGCCGGAGTAAGAATTAACGGCAGCTTCCCCGGCATCAAGGCCGGGTTTTATACAGTGTCCGTCTCCCACATCAACATTGACTATCCTCCCAGGGGGAACGTCTCCTTCCTCAGTTGCACCGTAGGCCCGGCCAGCGCCATCTCCATCACGCCTGAAGAGAACGACCCGCCGCAGGAATGCGATTGCGACTGCCCGCCGTGCTCCTGCAATTCGGACGGTGAAACTGCTCCCGGAGGCGCCCCCTTCAGCAGCGGCGCCCCAGTCAGCGGCCGCTCCTCCCTGCGCCGTTTCTTTTCCGATCTGACCTCAACCTCCGGAGGCAGCGGGGTGATGCGGCAATCCTCCGTTAATGACATGGCCTGGTCGGCGCAGTTCGGCGCGTTCCGCGGCATATCCCACATGCCGGCGGGACGTCTGGAAATTTCAGCCCACCGCTCTTTCTCCCCGGATTTATCCTCCCCGGCAGGCTTGGCCCTGCGGCATCCGCTAGCCACCTTCCTCGCGCTGCCGGAAGGGGGCATGGCGCCCAACATGCTGGTTGCTCTGCTGGATGGGGCCAGTTACACCAACTACATGCTTGACGGCACGGGAAGCGCGTTTTTCCCGGTAGGCGCATCGGGCATCACAACGACCATCCTGGCCCCCGTCCCGGCCATGAGCAGGGAAGCGGAGGCATGCAGCCTTGAGCAGGCCGCCTTCATCCGCGCTTCTTATGCGGGCGGAGGCGCCGCCTTTTACTCTCTTTCCACAGGGCAATGCGAAGGCTATATCTCCGCGGGCGGGTATTTGATGACCGCATCGGAAGGAGAAAATTACCTGGCGATTGTCCGTGGCGAACACGGCGTTATCCGTCAAATATGGAACACCTGGGATGGGCTGGCGGATGTGCTCCCCCTGGAAGGAGGAGGGTATGCCATCAGCATTTATCCGCCCGCGCAGGTCATGGAACCGGAGGAAGAAGGAGCCCTGTTCACTGTTGAAGGGACTCCGGCGAAAATCTTCACAGTGACGGGAGACGAAGCTTTGCAAACCCTCGTCATCTCTGAACGCGACAACACGTTGCCGGCCACTGTACCCGACTTCGTGACCAAATGGACATGGTCGCAAGAAGCCTGGAGCATGGCGGAAGGAACAGGAGAAGATGCCGTTGAAACGCGGAGGGAACGTCTTCAACCGGAAGAGGGTTCGCAGGAAAACCGCTACCGCGTCCTCACCCGTCTGATGAAAAACAATGTAGTGGCCTCCTGCACGCTTGAGGAATATGAAACGACCATCACCGGAGAACACCTGCTGAGCCGCACGGAAGGGTACGGCGCCGAAGGGGCGTTGACTACTGTTTACTCCTATGATGACTCCGGCCGGCTTATCTCCTCTGCTTCTCCCAACGCGGGGGAACACAAAACCGTCTACGACGCCGCAGGACGCCCGGTGCTGGAAAACAGCCCATGGGGAGCCAACGGATTGCGGACAGTAAGCACAAAGTACCGTGACAGCGCCGCAGGCTACACCAGTGAACCGGCTGAAGTAAAAATCCAGCTCTCTACCGTTTCCGCAGTCAACACGTTAAGCCTTGCGGTATATACCTATGCGGAAGAAAACCACGTCAAACGCGTGGAAAAGCGTGAAACGGCGGCAGGCTCTTCCGTCACGCAGCTCAGCGTTACGGAAACCTGGCTGGCCGGCGCGCCGAATGCCTTCGCGGCGGGACGCCTCAAGATGGAACAGGCCGTCAACGGCGTACAGACTCATTATACCTACGCCCCAACCACAAATCATGGAGCCCTCTACAGCGTCACGGCGGAAACGCGCATCAACGGAGAACCCGTTCCCGGCCAGTCAACCCGCCGCGTCAGCTACATCACCGCTGAAGGAAACGCCGCAAGGGAAGAAAACCTCGTCCTGCTCCCCACGGGCGAGTGGAGGAAAACAGGCGGCGCTTCCTACTCTTACGACCTTCTCAACCGCCGTGTGGAAACGGTGCGCGACAATGGCCGCACTTCTTCCCGCGCCCTGACCTGCACAGGGGAACCCCTTTGGGAAGTTGACGAAGACGGCGTACGCACGGATTACGCTTATAACACCGCCCGGCAGCTCATTGAAACCACGCGCAGCGAAATAAACGACGGAACTGACGTCGTCACTCCGGAAACGATCACGGCGTATGAACGCGATGCGGCAGGGCAGATAATAAGCGCGACGACCCACATCGGGCCGATGCGGACAACCGAGGAAACTGCCTATGACCTGCTGGGCCGCGCGACCCGCAAAACCGATGTGCTGGGCCGCGTCACAACAACCAGTTACAGCGAAGACGGACTGACGGTTACGACAACCACGCCATCAGGGGCGACGCTCGTCAATACATACAACGCAGACGGGAGCATCGCGCATGAATCCGGCACAGGGCAAAGGGAGCTCTACCACATTTATGATTTTATCAGGGGCCTGCGCCACACTACCCGGCTGGCGGACAACACAACCATCCTGAAACAGGACATTCGGGACGGCTTCGGACAAACCATTACGCTGACTTCTCCCACCACCCTGGAAAACACCTATCTCTATACCCGCAGTGTTTACAATGCGCTGGGCCAGCTCACCCGCCGCACGGAAGGGACTCGGGCTCCGGTGGAGTATGAGTATGACAGCATGGGAAATCCGGCCAGACAAACCGTTGTGCTCGACTCGGCGTCTCCGGCGGATGCGGCAAAAAACCGCATCCAGACTTTCCAGACAGCCTGGGAAGAACGTGAAGACGGCGTCTATCAAACCGTCGCCGCTGCCCGCAACAATACGGCGGGCAACATGTTAAGCAGCGCTGTCAAACGGCTGGTTACGGAATCCGCCGTTCTGCAAAACAGGCAAATCACCATCGACGAACGCGGCCATGAAAGCATCCGGTGGACCGAATATGGGCAGGGCGCGGTGCGCGTGGAAAAAAGCAGCGTGCCCACCTCCGACATCACAGCTTCCGCTACCGTCGTGGACGGCTTCACAACTTCAGAAACGGATAATCGGGGAATCGTCACCGCCTTCACCCGCCGCTACACGGAAACCGGCCTCGTCCGGACGGTCACGGATGGCAGGGGGAACACTTCCACCACTCATACGGACATTGCCGGCCGCCCGATTGCCGTAACTGATGCTGCCGGCAATACGACAACCACGACCTATTGCGCGACCAGCGATAATCCCTCTGCCGTCACAAATGCCCTGGGCAACACGGCCAACTATGCCTACGATGTCAGGAACCGTAAAACAGCGGAATACGGCACGGCCATCCAGCCGGCCCTGTTCGCATGGGATGACGCGGACCGCCTTATCAGCCTCACCACCTTCCGCATAGACGAAGAAACGATCATTTCCGACCCATCCGATCTTTCCGGCGGAGACACTACCGTCTGGACTTACCATGACGCTACCGGGCTGGAATTGGGCAAAACTTACGCCAACGGCCGGGGAACCGTCCGGACCTACGATGCCAACAACCGCCTTGCCACGGAAACGGACGCGCGCGGCATCGTCACTACCTATACATGGAACGCGGCGCAAGGCCTTCTCACAAGAATCGGCTTTTCCGACGGCACGCCGGAACAGGCCTTCTCCTGCAACATCCTCGGCCAGCTCACGCAAGTGACGGACGCCTCAGGCATACGTACCTTCTCTTACAATGAATACAGCGAACCCGTACAGGACAGCGTCACGGTGAATGGCGCCGTCTTCCCTCTCGTGGAAACCCTGGACGACTACGGTCGCAGCATCGGCTACGTCCTCAAACGCGGCGCCAGCGGCAATGCCCAAATCGCCTCCTGGGGCTACGCGCCGGACGGGCGCATCAACAGCGCGGGCTTCATGCACAGCGGACAGAACCGCATCTTTGAATATAACTATCTGGCAGGAAGCAATCTGCTGGAAACCTTGACGATGCCCAACGGCATGACGCTGGAACAAAGCTATGAAGCCAAACGTGACCTGCTGGCGGACATGGACTATAACCGCGGAACAACCCTCGTCTCCCGCCGCGCCTATGCCTATGACGCCCTGGGGCGGCCAACCGCCCGCACCCTCATCCGCCAGGGAACCACACGCCGCGACGTCTTCTCCTACAACGGGAGAAGCGAGCTTGCCGCGGCCACCCTCGGCACGGACGCTTACGCCTATGACTATGACAACATAG
>ERZ1503854.295-NODE-295-length-15899-cov-3.115880_pt1 | contig 15899 bp, 11 predicted proteins | sample MGYA00572259_ERZ1503854 | MGnify/ENA primary metagenome ERZ1503854 (study PRJEB39906, sample SAMEA3182061) | gut metagenome | biome: human; feature: gut; material: Stool; isolation source: human stools | place: Canada | collected 2013-01-14 ...
GCCCGCCAATTACAGTATAAAACGACAGTTTATTATTTTTTGTCAGCAGTGCTGTCTTTTACGATATCCAGCAGCTCGATTTCGAATTTCAGTGTACTGTTCGGTTTGATATCCTGTCCTGCGCCACGTTCGCCATAAGCCAACTCAGAAGGAACCCAAACGATATATTTGGAACCTACCGGCATCAACTGCAGCACTTCCGTCCAGCCCTTGATTACGCCGCCAACCGGGAACTCTGCCGGTTCACCGCCACGATCCATCGTGCTGTCGAATTTAGTTCCGTCCAATAAAGTACCAGTGTAGTGAACTTTCACCTTATCGTCGGCAGTCGGCTTTGCACCTTTACCTTCCGTAACTACCTGATACTGCAAACCACTTTCAGTCGTGATAACGTCTTTCTTCGTTTTGTTTTCAGCCAAGAACTTTTCGCCTTCTTCTTTCGTCTTCTTGGCATCTCTTGCAGAGGCTTCCATGAAGTAAGTCTGAACATAAGCCTGAGCAGCCTGCGGAGTCATCTTCATAGCGGAAGAATCGCCCTTGATAGCCTGGATAAAGCCGGCAATCAGATCATCAACGTTAGCAGGATCGCCCGGCAAAGTCTTCAAATTTTCTTTGTAACCTGCACCTGTGCTGATACCGATGGCATAGCTCACGCTATCTGCGGCAGTCTTCAGAGATGCGCTTTTGTGTGAATCACCACATGATGTAATACCCATAGCTACAATCACTGTAGCAACCAATACACTAATCTTTTTCATTTTTCTCTATTATGTTATTTTACTATGTCCAACAATTCAACGTCAAAAACCAATGCGCTGTTCGGTTCAATCGCATCGCCCGCACCATGCTCGCCGTAGGCCAGATTGGAAGGAATAAAAAGACGCCATTTAGAACCTACCGGCATCAACTGCAGCGCCTCCACCCATCCCGGAATCACTTGCGACACTCCGAACACAGCGGGCTCGCCACGCTGTACAGAACTGTCAAATACCGTTCCGTTGATCAATGTTCCATGATAATGGCATTTTACTTTGTCGGAAGCAGTCGGCTTGGCTCCTTCACCTTGCTTCAACACTTGATACTGCAAACCACTGGGTAACGTAACGACTCCGGCTTTTCCCTTATTGATATTCAAGAATTCCTCTCCGGCCTTCTTATTAAGCTCCAGTCTTTCTTTCTGAAGATTCATGAAGTAGTCGTTGATAACCTGCTTTGCTTCATCGTAACTGATTTCCGGTTGTGCTTCATTCAGCACATCCTTCAACCCTTTTACAAAATCCTCAACCTGAAGATTATTAATGCCCGAGTTCTGGAAATTATTCCCGATACTTAAGCCAAGTGCGTAACTAATCTTATCCATTCTTTTTCTTTTCAACTAATTATGAACCACAAATGTAATGCTTTTAACCACATAAACACCAAACAAGAAGACTTTTTTATGTAACGATAACTCATCTTAGACATGATAGTCTCACATCGGGACTATCCGAACCCACATTCAGTCATTTCAACAGTCCAAAAGAGAGATTTACTATCAATTAAAATATTAAAAAATATCACCATAGCAAATAATTTTCGAAAGATACCCTATTAACTCAGAAAAGGAAGAAGGAATGGTAGTGTAATTTTGATCATAAAGACGAAAGCTGTACACAAAAACAAACCTCAGCGGTATTTGCATACCATCAGAGTTTCGTTTTTTCAAAAGAATAGTATCTTTGCAAAAAAATAACTTATTCTATTAGACCATGATTAAAAAATTATTTTCGATTTTATCCCTTTGCGGATGCCTATTGGGAGCGACCTCCTGCCAATACACAACAGAGACTGTTTCTACCGGTCGCGACCTCGCTATCGCCGATTCCATGTTCACCCACATCCTAGACAAATATAACGTCGAAAAATACGGATTGTTGCAAGAAACGTATCCGGCCAATCCCGACAATCAGGTCACATATCTGGCGGAAGGGGCCAAGCAGAAACGCAATCAGGAGGTATCGTTCCTCTGGCCCTACTCCGGGATGCTGTCAGGAGGGATTGCACTTTATAAGACAACAGGAGACAAGAAATATCTGAAAGTGCTGGAAGAAAGGATTCTGCCGGGGCTGGAACAATATTGGGATAATATACGCGAACCGTTCTGTTATCAGAGCTATCCGATGTTCAACGGGTTTTTATGATGACAACGACTGGTTGGCGATCGATTTCTGCGACTTGTACGCACTGACGAAAAATAAGAAATATCTGGAAAAGGCACAGACACTATACAATTATATATACAGCGGATGGGACGATGTACTGGGCGGCGGCATTTACTGGTGCGAGCAAAAGAAAACGTCCAAGAACACATGCTCCAATGCACCCGCAGCCGTCCTCTGCATGAAACTATATAACCTGACGAAAGATAATACCTATCTCGAACAGGCCAAGAAGACATACGACTGGACCAAGAATAGCCTCCGCGATCCGGAAGATTTCGTTTATTGGGATAATGTCCGCTTGGACGGAAGCGTGGACAAGGCAAAATATACCTACAACAGCGGACAGATGATACAAGCCGGCGTCCTGCTCTACCAGCAATCAGGCGACAAAGCCTATCTGAAAGACGCACAGGAAACCGCCCGAGGCGCCTACCAACGTTTTACCGAAGTGCGCAAAGCCGTAGATGGTACGGAAACCCGCTTCTACACCGCCAGCCCTTGGTTCAACGTGATCCTGCTGCGTGGCTTGACTGCCCTCTATGAGGTAGACCATAATCCCGAATATATCCGGACGATGGCGGACAACGCACGTTATGCATGGGATCATACCCGCGACGTAAACGGATTCCTCGACAACGATTGGACCGGTATCAAGACCAAAGAGCATAAATGGCTGTTGGATAACGCCTGCATGGTCGAACTTTTTTCCGAAATCAATAACATCAAATAAATAACAAACAGATGACAACACGCAGAAACTTTCTGAAAACAGGCGGCCTTTCGTTGGCAAGCCTTATGGTTGGCCAGCACTCATTTGCCCGTATGGCTGAAAAAGCCGACGACAAATTAGCCGGGGCTGCTTCCACCACCCAATATGTCTGTAAACGTCCGGTACCGAGCAAACGGCAATTCACATCCGAAGCCGTAGAGAAAGCGATCGCCACCACAAAGGCCAAGCTGAAAGACCCGAAGCTCGCCTGGATGTTCGAAAACTGTTTTCCAAATACATTGGATACGACTTGCGAACACAAGATGGTGAATGGTAAGCCCGACACCTTCGTCCTGACCGGTGATATCCACGCCATGTGGCTCCGTGACTCATCGGCACAGGTATTCCCGCATATCCAGTTCGCCAACGACGACCCGAAAGTGAAAACCATGCTTGCCGGCGTCATCAACCGCCAGACCTGGTGTATCAACATCGACCCGTATGCTAACGGCTTCAACGAAGGACCGACCGGCAGTGAATGGGAAAGCGACTTTACTGATATGAAAAAGGAATTGCATGAGCGCAAATGGGAAATCGACTCACTTTGCTATCCGATCCGCCTCGCCTACCATTTTTGGAAGAAAACAGGTGAAACTTCCCCTTTCGATGCCGATTGGGACAAAGCGATGAAGAGCATTTACAAAACTTTTATCGAACAACAGCGTAAGGACAACCTCGGTCCGTATCAATTCAGACGCAAGACAGACCGCCAAGGCGATACCTTACTAAACGACGGTTGGGGCAGTCCGGTCAATCCAGTCGGCCTGATCGTTTCATCGTTCCGCCCGTCAGATGATGCGACTCTGTTCGGATTCCTGATCCCGTCAAACTTGTTCGCCATCACGTCACTCCGCCAGTTAGCCGAGATGATGCGCGAGATCAAAAATGATAACGATTTTGCCCGTCGTTGCGATTCATTGGCGGATGAGGTAGCGGCTGCTGTCGAGAAATACGGTATTGTCAACCATCCTGAATATGGCAAAGTATATGCATTCGAGGTAGATGGTTTCTACAACCATGTATTTATGGATGATGCCAATGTTCCGAGCTTGCTCGCGCTACCGTATCTAGGCTGTGTGGACATGGACGATCCAGTCTACCTGAACACCCGCAAGCTGGTACTCAGCAATGCAAATCCTTATTTTTTCCAAGGCAAGGCAGGCGAAGGTATCGGCGGCCCGCATATCGGTTTCGGATATATCTGGCCGATGAGTATCATCATGCGCTGCAATACAACACACGACAACGAGGAAATCCGCAAATGCGTCAAGATGCTGCGCGACACGGATGCAGATACAGGATTTATGCACGAATCGTTCTATAAGGATGATCCGAGCAAGTTTACCCGTTCCTGGTTCGCCTGGGTCAACACGTTGTTCGGTGAAATGATCTACCGTTTGGTGAATGAAGGCAAAGTCGATATTCTGAACAATTTAGGATAACAGATAAATATCGCTTACGAACAGAACTGATCCGGGCATGGATTACATAAAATTCATGCCCGAACTATATATAAAAACATCCTAATACACCACTCCGCTACTTAAAATCAGAGAATGTTGGGAAACCGGAATAATTTTTCTTTTCTATATTTGTAAAAAATATAAAACAACAGCCTTATGAAAAAGAAATTAGTCGTACTGACCGGTGCCGGGATGAGCGCCGAAAGTGGTATTTCGACTTTCCGTGACTCGGACGGACTATGGGAAAAATATCGGGTGGAAGATGTGGCAACCCCAGAAGGTTTTGCTGCCGATCCGGAACTGGTACTCAACTTTTATAACCAACGACGTCGGGAATTACTGAACACGAAACCTAATGCCGGACATATCGGACTTGCCGACTTGGAACAAGAATTCGACGTCCATATCATTACACAAAACATCGACAACCTGCACGAACGGGCGGGAAGCAGCCATGTGATCCATCTGCACGGCGAACTGCTGAAAGCTTGCTCCATTCGCGACCTGAATACGACATACGATATTTCGCCAGAAAATCCAGACCTGCATATCGGGGACAAGGATCCTCATGGAGTACAACTCCGCCCCTTCATCGTCTGGTTCGGCGAGGCGGTTCCAATGATCGACCCTGCAATCCGACTAGTGGAAGATTGTGACATCTTTGTGGTGATCGGGACTTCGCTCAACGTATACCCGGCGGCAGGACTACTGAACTACGTACGCCACGGCCAGACAATCTACCTCATCGACCCGAAAGAGGTAAAAGCCTATCGTAACGATATCCGCTTCATACGGAAAGGAGCATCGGAAGGGGTGAAAGAATTGAAGGAGTTATTACTGCAAAATCATTAATACGTTCTTAAAATCACTTACATAATAGAAACACTTCAGAGCTTTTCTATTAAATTTGCAAAGTAAACACATAGAATTAAGTATTATTGAGAATGGAGCATAATCCGACGAAGATTCCTTCGCCCTTACTTTCCTTGGTTCCCATACTTGTATTGGTAACCCTTTTATTTGTGACAATACGCATATTCGGTAGCGATGCCCTTAGTGGCGGCAGCCAGATCGTGTTACTTACCGCTACCGCCATCTGCTGCCTGATCGCCATGACCTACAGCAAAGTACGCTGGAAGGTGCTGGAGCTGGCGATGATCAACAATATCACTGGCGTTGCGACAGCTCTGATCATCTTACTGATCATTGGAGCGTTGTCGGGCAGCTGGATGATAAGTGGTGTCGTCCCCACTTTGATTTATTACGGGATGCAGATCATTCATCCTAGTTTCTTCCTGGCATCGACCTGTATCATTTGTGCAGTCGTCTCAGTCATGACGGGAAGTTCATGGACTACCATTGCCACCATCGGGATCGCCCTCTTAGGTATCGGACAGGCACAAGGCTTCTCCGACGGATGGATTGCCGGGGCGATCATTTCGGGGGCCTATTTCGGGGACAAGATATCTCCACTTTCCGATACGACCATCCTTGCCTCATCGGTAACGGACACACCTCTTTTCAAACATATCCGCTACATGATGATCACAACAGTTCCCTCTATGTTGATCACGCTCGTTATCTTCACGGTAGCCGGTCTTTCACACGAAGCGACGGCAACAGACCAGATCGAACAGTACTCGATCGCCCTGAACAATACGTTCCATATCACACCGTGGCTGCTGATCGTACCGGTCGTCACTGGCATCCTGATTGCGAAAAGAGTTCCATCGATCATCACGCTGTTCATTTCGGCGGCATTGGCAGGCATGTTCGCGCTGATTTTCCAGCCACACCTGTTGCTGGAAATTTCCGGTTTACCAGTAGGAAACATCCAATCCAATTTTAAGGGCCTATTAATGACATTTTACGGCAGTACAAGCATAAAAACCGGAAATCCGGAACTGAATAGCCTGGTTGCCACGCGAGGCATGTCAGGCATGATGAATACGATTTGGCTGATCCTTTGTGCCATGTGCTTCGGCGGGGCGATGGCGGCAAGCGGAATGTTGGGCAGCATCACTTCCGTATTTCTGCGCTTTATGAAACGGACAGTCGGGCTGGTAACGTCGACTGTCGCATCGGGACTGTTCCTCAACATCTGTACGGCCGACCAATATATTTCCATCATCTTGACTGGAAATATGTTCAAGGATATTTATGAAAAGAAAGGATACGAAAGCCGTCTGCTGAGCCGTACGGTAGAAGACTCGGTCACCGTCACTTCCGTACTAATCCCGTGGAATACTTGCGGTATGACACAGGCAACGATCCTCGGAGTTGCGACATTCATCTACCTTCCTTATTGTTTCTTTAATCTAATCAGCCCGTTGATGAGCATCACGATTGCTGCGATCGGGTTCAAAATAAAAAGGAAAAATGAAAAAGCTAAAAGTGTCGTTGCTGGCTAAGGTTGTCATTGCCATCGCAGCCGGCGTTGTATTCGGGCAGTTCCTGCCCGGCGGGATCGCCCGCATCTTTGTTACATTTAATTCTTTGTTCGGCAACTTCCTGTCGTTTTCGATCCCACTCATTATTCTAGGGTTGGTGACACCAGCCATCGGGGAATTAGGCAAAGGGGCCGGCAGATTGCTGGCCTTGACCGCACTGATCGCATATGGCTCAACTATCTTCTCTGGTTTCTTCACCTATTTCAGCAGTTCGGCAATCTTCCCACATATCCTACCGGTCAACACGGAGTTAACAGCAATGGAAAATCCCGAAGACTTCATGTTGCAACCCTATTTTATAGTCGCCATGCCACCTTTGATGGATGTCATGACAGCTTTGCTTCTATCCTTCACCATCGGGCTTGGCTTGTCTTATATTAATGGGGAAACATTGCGCGAATCCTTTTCCGATTTCCAGAAAATCATTACGAAACTGATCGAGGCGGTTATCATCCCTTTATTGCCACTTCACATCTTCGGCATTTTCCTGAACATGACGGTGAGCGGGCAAGTCATGAGCGTGATTACCATGTTCTTGAAAGTGATAATCGTGATATTTGTCCTGCATGTGTTGCTATTACTTATCCAGTTTACGATTGCCGGCAGCATGAGTGGGAAAAATCCGTTGCGACTACTGAAAAATATGCTTCCGGCTTACGCGACCGCACTGGGGACACAATCCTCAGCCGCCACCATCCCTGTAACATTGGCTCAGGCGGTCAAGAACGGGGTGCGGGAGAACATCGCAATCTTTGTCATTCCCCTTTGTGCCACTATCCATCTGGCAGGTAGCACGATGAAGATTACCGCCTGCGCGATGGCAATCATGTATATGTCAGGCGAACCCGTCACCTTCACTTCTCTTGCCGGATTCATCATGATGTTAGGGGTCACAATGATAGCAGCTCCCGGTGTACCGGGTGGCGCAATCATGGCAGCACTCGGATTACTGCAAAGCATGTTAGGGTTTAACGAGACATTACAGGCGCTGATGATCGCCCTTTACATCGCGATGGACAGTTTCGGGACTGCTTGCAACGTGACAGGCGACGGGGCGATTGCAGTTGTGGTAGACAAGATCGCCGGCAAGCAAAAGACTGGGACAAGTCAGCCGTAGGCTTCTCAAACATCTGCCTCGTCATAAATCACACAGCCTTTCGACTCCCTTTTCCCGCATCATGGTTGCCGCGATATGAGCACAGGCATAAGCATCAGCCATTGCATGGTGATGATAGGTCAGATCGTATCCGCAATGAGCGGCAACAGTCTGTAGTTGGTGGTTAACCAGGAAAGGATACATGCGCCTCGACAAACGGCAGGTGCAATAAAACTGATATTTGGGATAGGCAAGGTCATAGGCTTCGTGAGCTGCCTGCAGGCAACCTTCGTCAAAAGAACTGTTATGGGCAACCAGTGGGATATCTTGCAATCTGCCGGCTATCCTGGCCCAGGCTTCCTCAAAGTCGGGAGAGTCGATTGTATCCTGCATGGTTATGCCATGAATGGCAGTAGTAAACCGAGTGTAGAAGTTCGGATAGGGACGGACCAGCGTGTAAACAGAATCGATTACCTTATTGTCCTCAATAATAGCAACCCCGATACTGCAAATACTACTGCGCTTTCCATTAGCGATCTCAAAGTCAATTGCGGCAAAGCGTTCCATACTTTTCTAATTGATAATTGTCAATTGACAATTAATCCAACGGACAACTGACAATCAAGAAAAGCATTCATTGTCCTTTCTTTAATTGTCAATTGTCCATTGTTAATTGTCAATTATTTACTAAAGTCTCTCGGTGTCGGCACTCCCGGAAGCGGTTTGCGGTTCTGGAGTTCTTTCATGACCTCCTGAATGGCACGGTCGAGTTGCTGGTCTTCACCGTTCCATTCTTTGACGGGATCATTATCGATCAGGATATCAGGATCGACACCATGATTCTCAATAATCCAGCTACCGGTTTTCGGATCGAAACTTGTGAAGAATGGTACACGGATGTCCGTCCCGTCCATATAAGGTAACGAGCCACTGATACCGACAATTCCACCCCACGTACGAGTCCCGATCAGTTTGCCCAATCCCAGCGCACGGAAGCCCCACGGGAAGAGGTCACCATCGGAAGCCGAATATTTATTGATCAAGCATACTTTCGGACCTACTTGCACGGCATCGGGAACAGTTCCGATACGGGCTGAACCACGACGCATCGTCAACCGATACGGTTCACGGGAAAGGCGTTCGAGGATCATCGGCGAAACATTCCCCCCCCCATTGGCACGGTCGTCAATAATCAAACCTTCCTTGTCGAGCTGTGGATAGAAATAGCGGGAGAATTCATTCAGTCCTTCTGGTCCCATATCCGGGATATAAATATAGCCGATCTTGCCGTTCGATGCTTTATCGACTTTCTTAATATTATCCTGTACCCAGTTATAATGATACAAAGAATATTCTTCTTCCAACGGACTGATCACGGTTTTGCGTGCTCCCTCCAGCTGCGGTTTACTGTTCAACAAAATCTCCGTCGAGACACCAGCCTTGCCGACCAACAACGAATACATGTCTTTCACACTGTTTGTCGGCACACCGTCGATCGCCACGATAAACTCGCCAGCCTTCGCCTCAATGCCCGGCTCCGTCAACGGAGAACGCAACGACTTGCTCCAGGAAGCGCCCGGCAAGATCTTTTCCAAACGGAAGAAACCACTCTTATCACGGGAAATCTCAGCGCCTAACAGCCCCGTCTTTATCCTGTCGGGACGTTCTACTTCACCCGGATTCACATATGCATGACCACAGTTCAGTTCGCCGATCATTTCACCGATGATGTAGTTCAAATCCAGACGTGTCTTGGCATATGGGACAAGCACCTGATATTTTGCTTTGACCGCATTCCAATCTACCCCATGCATATTCTCTATATAGAAACCATCGCGATAAGCCCGCCATGCCTCATCAAAAATCTGCGCCCATTCCTTCGGATAATCGACCGCAATCTTCATATTCGACAAGTTCACCGGATCACCCAAGTCTGCCTTTCCCGAAGGAATATCCGTCACATAAAGAGCATCACCTTTGAAGAAGAGCACTTTCTTGCTACCGGGTTCGACACCCATAGAAGCGCCATCGGCCACCACGTCTTCCTTCTGCTCTTTCAAGTCGAATACTCTCGTACCGCCACGTCCCCAGTAGTAAACCTTGTTTCCGTCTGAATAAAAATTCCCATAATAGGAAGGACTCACCGGCAACTTGACGACACGATCCGTAATCCCATCGAAATCGATCTTGACAGCAGAAGTGGCAAGCTCGTCTTTCCTTGTCTCCTCCTTCTTAACCGATGTATTTTTCTTTGATTCCTCTTTGGCAACAGAGACTTCCGCATCCTTCTCAATGAAAGGCGAAGGAGTATCTTTGGACAACAACGTCAAATAAACCCCGTACATATTATTATAGACATGGTTCCATTCCAGCGATCCATAAGTCGGATTAAAATCACGGGCAGATGCAAAAACCAGATATTTACCGTCCGTACTGAATACCGGGGAAGAGGAATCATACCACTTGTCTGTCACCGGGTATTCTTTCTTTTCAGCCAGATTATAAACATAAACGATACTATATTCATTGTTCCCTGTACGGGTATAAGTCAGCCACTTGCTATCCGGCGAAAAAGTCACTCCCCGCGGCTCGCCCATCGGGTCCTGCAACAAGGTCGTCACCTTCTTTGTAGCAACGTCCAAGAGATTCATACGGTTCTTACGATCCGTATAAACAACCGCTTTGGAATCCGGGCTTAGTTCAAAACCGCGGATATAAGTGTCATTATCCTTTGTCAGCTGGACGTGTTCGCCTCCAATGGCATCCTGCATATAGAGTTCTGTCTCTCCAGTCGCATCCGAAATATAGACGATGAATTTGCCGTCGGGCGACCATTGCGCATTGCGGTCGTGTGCTCCTGGCGAACGGGTGATATTCTTTGTCACACCCTTCTCAACCGGCAAGTTGAACACTTCGCCACGGGCAGTCACCACTAAACGTTCACCGTCGGGCGACAGGCAGGCCTCGGTAATATAGTCAGCTCCATCCTTAATTTCGCTACGGGCGTAAATATTGTCGGAAGTCAAGGTGATGTTCACCTTTTCGGGCTTCTTACTCCCAGCATCCATCTTATAAATATAACCGCCATTTTCAAAAACGATCGTATTGCCATTTGCGCTTGGGAACTTTACGTCGTATTCGGTAAAGTCAGTGACTTTGTCCGTCTGTTTGGTCTTCGTATTATAAACAAAGATGTTCATTGTTCGGTCACGGTCGGAAAGAAAGAAGATTTCATCGCCGATCCACATCGGGATAATGTCCTGTGCAGGATTGTCCGTAATGTTTTCGACTGTCTTCTTATCGGAACTATAGATCCAGACATCATCCGCCATCCCGCCTTTGTAGTATTTCCAGGTACGGAACTCCCGCATGACACGGTTATAAGCCAACTGTTTACCATCGGGAGAATAGCTGCAGAATCCACCTTCAGGAAGAGGTATGGCTTCAGACAAGCCACCCTCCTTTTCCACCGTGAACAACTTTCCGCTAAAGCCATCGCTGATGCGGTTGCGATACACAATCCGACTGCCATCAGGCGTCCAGGTCATCACGATATTGTTCGGTCCCATACGATCACCCAAGTCATCCCGGCTGTTTGTTGCCGTATAAGTCACACGCAGCGGTTCTCCACCCGTCACCGGCATGGTATACACTTCTGTATTACCATCGTATTGCCCGGTGAATGCAATCGTTTTGCCGTCCGGTGAAAAACGAGGAAACATTTCGTACCCCACATGCGAAGTCAGGCGCCTGGCTTCGCCACCCGTAGCCGGAACCTTGTAGAGGTCGCCCGCATACGAGAAAACAATCTCATTACCGTTCGTAGCCGGGAAACGCAACAGACGCGCTTCGTCCACCGCCATCGACAGTGAAGGGACACCAGCCAAAACCAATAAAGAAAAGATAAGTTTCTTCTTCATACCTAATTATCGTTTAGTCAACCGACAAAGGTAAAAAAAGTAAAGCATCAAAATATATTCCGATGCAGATATTCCTTTATTTTCCACCACAATAATTGCCGTTTCGCAACAAAAAGAGACCAGCCTCCCAACCTTCTTCCCGTTTGCTTATAAAATTCAGGATCACAAACCAATATGCACTGCCGGTCCATACTTACTGCAGAAAACAAATAGAAACAGCCGTTCCTCAACAGAATACCCAAAGTATCATTCTTACGGACAAAACCGACAATATCTACAAAATTAATAATACCAACTGATGAAAAAGAAAACGAAGACTCCTTAAACTCCACATGATGCAAGACTACATAAGGCCGCAATTGCCAAAAAAGCTCAGTAATATTGGCAGGATCAAGTTTTTTCAAAAAAGATAGCAACCATTGCTCCTGAAGATTTGAAATAGATAAAGGTAATTCCATATTTACTTAAATTCGACCTGAAAAAATCCCATATATCCAACAATTCCCCAATTAGATGGTTATTATAAAGAAACGTGGGAATTAGTAACATACACTCGATTAAGGACCTCGAATAACCTATAACTAGTTGTATGCAATAATTACCCACGTTTTTTATCTTGAATACGCAAGTGCATAAACACCCATCTTGCATGACAAGAAAAAACGCGAACAAAATTCACATACTATCCACTAGTTATCTAGAAATTTCGAGGTTTCAATCAAGAGATAATATATAAACTTTCGTGTTCACCACCAAAGTTGTACCAGCGATAACGCTTTATCCTGCTTACTGTACACGACAAAGATAAACAGAAGATTCAAAAATCCGATATTCCTCCTTCCTTTTTTCAAGGTTCTTTAGAAAAAACACAGAAAAAGCCGGCTACGGCGGAATATCATCTATTCCATTGTAGCCGGCCACTTTTAACTAATACCTACTTTTTATATCGCTTTATCTCTAAAGACAGACATCAATAGTAACCTTCATTCTGTTCTTCACTGAGCTCACCAACAGGATTCAGACGGTCGATGTGTTTCTGCGGGATAGGACGAAGTTTGTGATACGGTTTAATGTAGATTGCATCCGGATTGTATTTCTTCACCCAATCATACAGCAGTTCACAACGAACCAAATCTTCCCAACGATTGGTTTCTCCCAGTAATTCACGTCCGCGTTCGTTCAGAATAAATTCGATAAAATCACCTTGTAGATCAGCCGGAGAGACTTTAAGTGCATCATACGTACTCTTCGTATCGTTCACTCCACCTTCGAAAAGCCAGATCTGCTGGTCTTTTTGCTCACCTTCGGCCCAAGCGGCACGCTTGCGGATCACATTGATATATTCAGCAGCCTTGTCGAAATCACCTTTACGACCGGCAGCTTCCGCTGCCAACAAATACGTTTCTCCCAAACGCATACGCACCCATTCGCGAGAGCCCTTTTCTTCAGACACAGAAGGACGGCTCGGATCAAGGTATTTCACCAGTGACGGAAAATAACGGATCGAATGCATTTCGCGAGGGAAATAAGAATAAGTATAGTCAGCACGCAATTTCCGCATCTCGTCACTATTAGAAGCAAGCCCTGTTTCCTGCATCGTATAATAAATCGCCGTATCGCCATGCTGGAATTTCAACTCGCCCTCTATTTGCCCTTTAGAAGGATCCGGCGTAAAATAGACGTTTCCGTCATAAGAAAGCGACTCCCAAACAGGCAGCGTGCTTACATTATTTGCATAGTAGACCCATTTGAAACTCTTATAAAAACGTGAATCATGCAAACGATCGAATAAATCGTCCATCGTTTTCTTTGTCGCCACGTGACGACGGTACGGACGACCGTTTTCAATATCTCTCAACATACCCGGCTGATCTTCATACCAAGACAGCCAATAGAGATGCTGCTTGTTACCATCTCCGTTAAACATCGGCTCGGTTGTGAACTGCACGGCAAACACAGCTTCGGAGTTCCCCTGATTCTTGATATCCCACAGAGAGGAGAAGTTTTCTTGCAAAGCATAAGCTCCACTGTTGATCACTTGCTCAGCATAATAAAGCGTACTATCCATATCTGTCGCTTTCTGACCACGCGCATCTTTGACTGCGCTACCACGAGTCAGATAAACCTTCGCCAACAAATGGGCAGCTGAGTAACGTGTGGCACGTCCTAAAACAGAAGCCTTCTCCGGTAAATTTTCGGCGGCATTACGTAAATCACTGATAATAACATTATAAACATCAGCGATCGGAGCACGCTTGAAGTCCGTCCGAATCTCGAAACTACCTTCCGTGACCAAAGGAATACGCCCAAACTGCTGCACCAAATCAAAATATAAATAGGCGCGGATAAATTGCATTTCGGCATAACTTTGTATTTTCACACTCTCCAACAAGTCTTGGGAATCCCGAATCTTCTGCATGGCGATATTGGCATCACTAATCCCTTTGTAGTGATTTTCCCACATTTCATACAGAATACCGTCGTCCGGATTCAACTGTGTCGCATATTTATTATACGATTCACGATTACTACCATCTTCTCCTTCCGTGAACAAATCGGTTCCTAATTCGGTCAATACATCGAAACGTTCACCACCAACTCCCCAACGAAGGAAACCGTAAGCTGCCGTAATGGCTGCATTTACACCGGCTTCCGTTTCATAATAATCGTACGACATCACCGGTGCATCGTCTTCGCTTAACCAACTACTGCAACTTGAAGCAGATAACATCAGGCCTGCCAGCATATAGCAATATACAGATTTCATTTTCATTCTTTGATTTATTAAGATTAAAATTACAAAGTCAAGTTTATACCAAAAATCCAGGAACTGACACTCGGAGTGCCGAAACCACTACCGTTGGTTTCAGGATTACCGGCCGAATTTACTTTAGCTGCTTCCGGATCAATACCCGTATAATTGGTAAAGATAAACGGATTCTGGGCTGTAAAATAAACACGCAGTTTCTCCACCAGGAACTTATTGGTCAAGGTCTTCGGCAAGGTATATCCCAATGTCATTGTCTTTACACGCAAGAAATCCGCTTTTTCATAATAAGTGGATGTGATGTAGATCGGGCGCTCCTCATCGATACTCGGACGAGGATAAGCGTTCGTCGGGTTATTCGGTGTCCAGTAGTCTACTTTCACACCGCCGTTACGTCCGCAATGTTCCACAGCATAAATATCATTATACAGCATAGCACCGAAACTCGCATATAAAAAGACCGACAGGTCGAAACCTTTATAGTTGAAAGTATTCACCATACTGGCAATCAACTTCGGACGTGGGTTTCCCAGAATTTGCTTATCGGCATCCGTAATCTTATAGTCGCCATTCACATCCTGTATCTTGATATCGCCCGGAGCAAACTCCGTACCGTTGGCGGCGAATTTTGCCATCTCGGCAAGATCTGACTCCGTGTTCTGCCAGATACCTACTTTCCGGTAGTCATAATGAACATTCACCGGCTGGCCGATAAACCATTTGCTACCGATATCGTCGTTCTTGCCATTATACAGTTCAACGATTTCTTCCTTGTTGGAAGACAGCATCAAATCAGTTGTCCACTGGAAGTCTTTCGAATTGATGTTCATAGAGTTGATAGAAACTTCTATACCCTTATTACGCGTTTTACCCACATTCGATAGCACATCGGGAAAACCGGAAACAACCGGTAACTGGCGTTTCAGCAACAAATCATGTGTATTCTGCATATACAAGTCAATCGTCCCGTTGATACGTCCTCTCAACACACCGAAATCGATACCCAAATTCCACTGGTCCGTCGTTTCCCAAGTCAACAGACTGTTCGCCATCGCATTCGGGGCATATCCGATCGTTGGAGTTCCACCATTGTCAAACGGATAACGAATCAACGACAACGTACCTTTCGTTTGGTAAGGATCTACGGCCGAATTACCAGTCTTACCAAAACCAATAAGAGTATTTGCAACCAGTTATTACTCAATATTTTGTGAGTTATAAGTCAGAAATATG
>ERZ1503854.363-NODE-363-length-13715-cov-2.951757_pt1 | contig 13715 bp, 15 predicted proteins | sample MGYA00572259_ERZ1503854 | MGnify/ENA primary metagenome ERZ1503854 (study PRJEB39906, sample SAMEA3182061) | gut metagenome | biome: human; feature: gut; material: Stool; isolation source: human stools | place: Canada | collected 2013-01-14 ...
GTACCGACATCGACGTAACGATCAACGAAGATAATTCCATCACCGTACGCGACAACGGCCGCGGCATCCCGACCGACTACCACGAAAAGGAGGGCAAATCGGCTGCGGCGTGCTGACCGTGCTCTTCCGCTCCGCCGGGCTCTACCCAGAGGGCGTCACCTACGCGATTTTACTGATGAATGCCGCGTCCTGGCTGCTGGAGCGCTTCACGCCCACCCGCCTGTTCGGCGCGCCGCAACGGAAAGGAGGCCTTCGATGAAGGCAAAAGAGCTGCTTGTCAGTGCCGGTTCCCTGCTGCTTGCCGGCCTGATCCTGGTAGTGGCTGGGAATGCCGTGGCCCCCGCCGCGGCCGCAAACGCCGCAGCGGAGCAACAGGAGATGATGGAGACCCTGCTTCCCGGAAGCACGGTCTTCACCCCGGAAGAGGACACGGGGACCGATGCCAATATTACGGCCGTCTGGAAAGGGGAAGGCGGCTGGATCATAGAGACCACTGTGGACGGCTATGCCGGCCCCATCCGCCAGTGGACCGGTGTGGACAGCAATGGCCATGTAACAGGTCTGGTGGTCCGGGACATGGAGGAGACCTTCGGCCTGGGCCGGAACGCATTGACGGACATTGATTTTCTGGTACAGTTCGTCGGCACCTCCGGAGAGGCGGAGGTGGGCGGTGGTGTGGACGCGATCACCGGCGCCACCGTCACCTCGCGGGCGGTTGCCCGTGGCGTCAGTTCCGCCTGCGCGTATGTCACCGGTGCAGATGTCAGCACGTCTGCGACAGAGTGGGGAGGTTGATGCTGTTTGAAAAAGATCATTGTATCGCCGCTGTGCACGGCGTCCATCTGCCTTTCCGTGACCTTGCTGGCAGCGGGTCTTGCCGCTCAGATTGCAGCGGCGCTGGTCCCCAACATCATCCTGCCCGCGCTGGACATTCCCACGCTGGCGGCCCTCTCTCTCCTCGCGCTGGTCCTGGAGGTGATCCTCTTTGGGGAGAACCACCGGTTCTGGGCAACCTCGCTGATCGTGGGCACTGTGGCGTTCGGCGTGCTCTCTCTGTGCGCCGGCAGTGTGCCGACGGTGCTGGACGCGCTGCGGGTCGGGATCCTGGGCGGCGCTGTGTTCCTGATCTGTGAGGTGCTGCTCCACTCCATCCTGGACCGGATCTCCTCCGGTGCCGCGGGCAAGTACCCCAGGAGCATGGCTGTGGTGTCCGCGCTGCTGCTGTGGCTTGCTGCACAGATCCTGATGAGTATTGGGATTTAAAACTGCGGTCGGGGTTCCCATACGGCAGGGCAGCGAGCTGCGTGGATCGGTTCGCCGGTACAGTCCAGCTGTTCTGCAAGCCCGGACTATCCGTTCCGGTACCGGTTGTATGCGGAGCACCGGAAGGCCGAAGCCGCCTGAAAAACCCTCCATCGCTAAAAAACAAGGGCCTCCGGCAAGATGCCGGAGGCCTTTTTCATATCCCCGAGAACTGCCGTGAGCTGTGAAAACATCGGACCGCAGCGAAGGATTGGGCGGCAACGTGATCCCGCAAGCTGTGTGTTCTTGTCAATACCGTTGCAAACGCGGCTTTGACGCAAGCCGTTTCAGCTGCCGGCAGGCATTTGGGGATGGTAGTCCATTTTCCCGTGGAGACCCCACCGAGTCCTCCGCACCTCTGTCCCATTTACACAGGGATCACCGGCAAGCAGGGATTTCAATGCGCCTCCCCGGATGGGGGAAGGTCTCAGTGCTCCAGCAGGGTGAGTCGTTTCAGAATATGTCCGATGTCCGCAGGGATGCAGACAGACCGCCCCCGAATCTCCGGGGGAATATAGGACTCCTTCTGATTGATACAGGCATAGGCAGCGCTCCGGTTCTCCAGGGTCATCTTCCAGAAGGGATACTTGATGATGCCCGGGGTGTTGCCGCCCACCCCCAGCTCCAGGAACAGCAGCCGCCGTCCCCTGTGCCGCCGTAGGAAGTCCTCGTACCGCCGGGCGGCGGCATACCAGCCCGCATCCTGGACGAAGGTATCGTCGCACCGCAGGTTCATGGCCATGGGACAGCCGCACCTGGGGCAGCGTGGCACCAGCTCCGTGGGGATCCGCATGTCCCTCTGTTCTGCAAACATTTTGCGGACGGTCTCCTCGTTGTCATAGGTCTCCTGATGGCAGGGCTTGGAGCACTGCCACAGGCCATAGTCCCCCTGGGTGTAGAACAGCCGCTGCTTGTCGAAGCCCGCCATCTGGAACTGGTGGTCCACATTGGTGGTCAGGACAAAGTAGTCCTTGTCCTTTATCAGCTTCAGCAGATCGCCATATACAGGCTTCGGCGCCTTTTCATAGCGGTTTACCAGGATCTGCCGGCTCCACCAGGCCCAGTACTCCTCCAGGCTTTCAAAGGGATAGAATCCGCCGGAGTACATGTCCTGGATGTCGTACCTGGACTGAAAGTCGCTGAAATACCGCCGGAACCGTTCGCCGGAGTAGGTCATCCCCGCAGAGGCGGACAGGCCCGCCCCCGCTCCGACCACCACTGCGTCCGCAGAGGCCAGGGCCCCCTTCAGCTGCTCAATCGGGTCCGAGGAGACGGCGGTAGATGGCTGCGTCCAGGTCTTTGAAAACATTGAAGATCACCCTTTCTACGGAAGTTGTCTGCTGCTCCAGAAATTCCCGGACCGTTCTCACGGCGATCTCGGCGGCCTCCTGGTTTGGAAAGTGGAACTCCCCGGTGGAGATGCAGCAGAAGGCCACACTGCGGAGATCATGCTCCGCGGCCAGCGCCAGGCAGGAGCGGTAGCAGGCGGCCAGCTCCCGCCGGTCCTTCCAGGTCACCCATCTGCCCACGATGGGCCCCACAGTGTGGAGCACATACCGGGCCGGCAGGTTATAGGCACGTGTCAGCTTGGCCCGGCCGGCGGGCTCCGGGCGGCCCTGGGCCCGCATAATTTCTGCGCACTCGTCCCGGAGCTGGAGCCCCGCCGCCGAGTGGATGGCGTTGTCGATGCAGCCGTGGCAGGGAGCGAAGCACCCCAGCAGGGCGGAGTTGTCCGCATCCACAATGGCGTCCGCCCGCAGCCGGGTGATGTCCCCCTGCCAGAGCACCAGGCGGGGATCTCCTGCAGTGGGAGGCAGGGCATCCCCGTTCACCACGCCCTTTTCCTCCCGCTCGGCGGAGAGCAGGGCATCCTGGACTTCCAGAAATTTGGGGGCCAGGGGCATGGGCGGCCGGACATTCATCAGAGAGCGGAGCAGCCGCCGCTGCGAGATCTCATCCGCCGGAAATGATTCCGCCTGCTCCCGGTACTGGGGCATTTCCGCCAGGAGGGCTTGATTCAAATATTGTACCTGTTCCCTGCGATCCATGGGTCTCCTCCAAAGGAAAGATTCATTGTACGGTCTGATACCGGAAATGCCAGAGCGGAAGCCTGCGCAGAGCGCTCTCCCAGGTGCTTACAGAGGGCGTCCCCTTCTGCGGGAAAGCGCAGGCTGCTTCACCCCTTGCTTTCTATTGTACGGCGGGATTCACCACTCGTAAAGTACGCACAATGCTGTGACATAGGCACCGGGAGGTAACCAATGGGCTGCGGGGCTTTCCACGGGGCGAAATTTCTCATCGCCGCCCCATGGGAGCTTGACAATCGCTCTGCAGGTACCATAAAATATGGATGATATCAGAGGATTTGAAGTGATCGGTATACAGGAGGGACCTGCAGATGGCAGCCGCGGCAAAAGAACTTCCGGCCTGTCCGGTAGAAACCACGCTGACGCTGATCAGTGACAAGTGGAAGGTGCTCATTCTCCGGGATCTGATGCCGGGGACAAAGCGTTTTGGAGAATTGAAGAAGTCCATCGGCTCGGTCAGCCAGAAAGTGCTGACGGCCCAGCTCCGGGAGATGGAGCGGAGCGGCCTGCTGACCCGTACGGTCTATCCGGAGGTCCCGCCCCGCGTGGAATACACGCTGACCGACCTGGGGTACAGCCTGAAACCCATTCTGGACGCCATGAGGAACTGGGGCGAGGCGTATAAGGCCCAAAAACAGGGGTAGCCCTCCCTCAGCGTCAAGCCGCCTGCTTTGGCGGCCTTTGCGGGGCGGTCCCGAGAGAGCCCCGGCCCAGCAAAAAACAGACTGCTCGTGCAGTCTGTTTTTTGGATCCCGCCGTCCCGCAGCGGCAGGGCCCGCAAGGGTGCAGGCTCCCTCAAAGGGGAAACGACTCCATTACCAGAGTCAGGAGCGGGATCGTCAGGATCGAACACAGGGTGGAGGCAAACGCGATCTGCGAGGCAAAGACGGCGTCGCAGTCATACTTGTCCGCCAGAATAGAGCCCGTGCTGCCGGCGGGCATCCCCGTCATCAGGATGCAGACATTGGTCAGCGTCGTGTCCAGGTGGAGCGGTTTGAGCAGTACGCACAGCAGAAGCGGGTACAGGACCAGCCGCAGGCAGGTGTACCACAGAACAGGCTTTGAGAACATGGAGGTGATGGGGGCGTCCGCCAGGATTGTCCCGATGACGAACATGGAGACCGGGACGGTGCAGCTGCTGACCGAGGCGACGGCGCTGTCCAGGAAGCCCGGCAGGGACACCGGAGCGGCCATCAGGAGCAGCCCCGCGAAAACGGCGATGATGCAGGGGTGGCGGACCAGCTTGCGGAAGGCGTCCTTCCTGCTGACGCTGGTGAAGAGGGACAGCCCCGCCGTCCACATGGTGAAGCGGAGCGGGATCTGGAACATGGACGTGTAGATCACGCCCAGATCCCCAAACAGCAGGCGGGCCACCGGCAACCCCACAAAGCTGGAGTTGGAACAGATGATGCCGTAGGAGAGAACGCTCCTCTGCTCCCGAGGGTACTTTCGGAAGAGCAGCTTGCTGCCGTATATGGACATCAGCTGGATGACTGCGGAAAGTCCAACCGCCAGCAGGCAGTTCCGGGCGAAGCCGTCTGGGAACGCCATCCCGCCTAAAAAGGACTCGACGATATTGCAGGGCAGGATCACATCGATCAGCAGGTCGGAGAGCATCTTCCGCCCCGCCGCGTCGATGATCTTCAGCTTTTTGATGAGTACGCCCGTCAGGATCAGAAGGAACATCGTCTCCTGCAGGGACAGCATCTCCCAGAAAAACTCCATCCGCACGCCTCCTGTCCGGTCCCCCGCAGGCCCCGGTCTGCATTGTTATTCATTATATACCACCCAGACGGGATTGCAAGCGCCGGACACTTCTGTGCTTTTGTCACAGAAATCCCGGTCGGCGTGTGGTATACTCTTTTTAAAAGAGCCGCCGGACGGCCCGGCTCCCGGTGCCGGGAGCCCCGCCGCAGCAGCGGCGCGGACAGAAAGGATGCGTATGATGGGATTCTTTGGATTTCTGCAGCGGCCGGACCTGGGACAGGGGCTGGAGCGGTTTGCCGCCACGCCGAACGCCCTGCTGCTGGACGTGCGCACACAGGAGGAATATGCGGACGGTCATATTCCGGAGAGCCGGAATCTGCCGCTGCAGACGTTGAGGCGGACAGAGCTTCTGCCCCCCGCCCGGGAGACGCCCCTCTTCGTCTACTGTCTCAGCGGCGTCAGGAGCCGTCAGGCGGCCGGCCTGCTGCGGCGCATGGGGTATACTGATGTGACGGATCTGGGCGGCATCTGCAACTATCGTGGAAAGGTGGTCAAGTGAGATGAAAGTCATCATTGTAGGCGGCGTGGCCGGAGGCGCCACCGCCGCGGCCCGGCTCCGCCGGCTGGACGAGACCGCGGAAATCGTGGTATTTGAGCGGTCCGGATATGTATCCTACGCCAACTGTGGTCTGCCCTATTACATCGGCGGCGTCATCACCGACAAAGAGGAGCTGACGCTTCAGACGCCGGAGAGCTTCTGGCAGCGTTTCCGGGTGGACATGCGGGTGCGCCACGAAGTCACAGCCATCCACCCGGCAGAGAAGACCGTGGACGTGCGGAATCTCGCTACCGGCGAGACCTTTACCGAATCCTATGACAAACTGGTCCTCTCCCCCGGTGCCCGGCCCACCCAGCCGGCGCTGCCCGGCGTAGGGATCGACCGCCTGTTCACCCTCCGCACGGTAGAGGACACCCTGAAGATCCGGGAATTCATCGAACAGCACCATCCCCGGTCCGCGGTGCTGGCCGGCGGCGGCTTCATCGGCGTGGAGCTGATGGAAAACCTGCGGGAGCTGGGCATCGACGTCACCGTGGTCCAGCGGCCCCGCCAGCTGCTGAATCCCCTGGACGCGGACATGACCGCCTTCCTCCACGCCAAGCTGCGGCAAAAAGGGGTGCGGCTGCATCTGGGCTGCACTGTGGAGGGCTTTGCCGCCAACGGTGACCGGGTCAATGTGCTGCTGAAGAACGAGGCGCCCCTCACCGCCGACATGGTGGTGCTGGCCATCGGCGTCACGCCGGACACCGGCCTCGCCAAGGCGGCCGGGCTGGAGCTGGGGATCAAGGGCAGCATCCTGGTGAACGACCGGATGGAGACCTCCGCGCCGGACATCTACGCTGTGGGGGATGCGGTGCAGGTGAAGCACTTCGTCACCGGGCAGGACACCCTCCTCTCCCTGGCGGGCCCCGCCAACAAGCAGGGGCGCATCGCGGCGGACAACATCTGCGGCGGAGACAGCCGGTATCCCGGCTCCCAGGGCAGCTCCGTCATCAAGGTATTCGATATGACCATCGCCACCACCGGCGTCAATGAGAAGACGGCAAAACAGGCGGGCATCGACTGCGACAAGGTCTACCTCTCCCCCATGAGTCACGCCGGATACTATCCCGGCGGCAAAGTCATGACCTTGAAGGTGGTGTTCGAGAAGGGCACATACCGCCTGCTGGGTGCGCAGATCGTGGGTTACGAGGGTGTGGACAAGCGGATCGACGTGCTGGCCACGGCCATCCATGCGGGACTCTCCGCCCTCCAGCTGAAGGATCTGGATCTGGCCTACGCGCCGCCCTACTCCTCCGCCAAGGATCCGGTGAACATGGCAGGCTTTATGATCGAGAACCTGTCCCATGGGCTGGTGGAGCAGTTCTTCCCGGAGGATGTGGACGCCCTGCCCCGGGACGGCAGTGTGACGCTGTTGGACGTGCGGACCCCCGGCGAGTACGCCGACGGCCACGCGGAGGGCTTTGTCAACCTCCCGGTGGATGACCTGCGGGAGCGGCTGTGGGAAGTCCCGGTAGGCAAGCCGGTGTACGTTATCTGCCAGAGCGGCCTGCGGAGCTATATCGCGTGCCGCATTCTGGCCCAGCAGGGGTTCAAATGCTATAACCTCTCCGGCGGCTGGCGGCTGTATGAGGCGGTGGTGCGGGACCGGACCGCCGCACAGGAGGCCTGGCCCTGCGGGATGGAGAAGTAAACAGGAAAACGCAAGCCACCCGCTGCCTTTGCAGTGGGTGGCTTCATCCGTTATTTGTCTCAGCAGTCGGACGCGTGTTGATCTGCGGCCTTCTGCGGGTCTGCGGGGTGCGCCGCCCTCTCCTGCCGCAGGGCCGCCAGAATGCCCAGGAACACCGTCCCGCACATATAGAGGTACTGAAACCCCTCATCGCCGCCGCTGGAGTTGAACAGGTGAATGGAGGAGGGATCGTCATCCGGAAACACCAAGACGCCGCAGTACCGCAGCAGTCCATAGGCCATCCCCGCAGCCAAAAGGGCTAGTCCGATCAAAAGGCATACTCTGACACCCCGCCGGAAACGCAGAGTCTTCCGCTGCAGGCCCCAGCGGGCTGCGGCAAAGCAGAGGATGCCGTAAGGTACAGACAGCGGCAGAAACATCAGGGCCATCACCAGAAACAGTTTCAGCATACGACCTCCCTCATCGGTTATGCTATCCTCTCCGGAGCGGGAAGTCAACGGCACGCCTTCAGCGGGGTATCGCGTTTGCCGTCTATTATCCCGGCCCAACAGACCGGCGGCGCCACTACGCCGTTCAAGTATTTTGCCGAAGACAAAACCTTGGCGGGACAAGTTCGCCTCCTACACAAAAAAACAGGACACCCAAAGCTGGGTGTCCTGTTTCACTCTGGAGCGGGCAACGAGGCTCGAGCTCGCTTCCCGGCATCCCGCGAATGGCTGACCGCCATTCGCAGGACCCCTGCCTCACCTCTGATCCAATCGCGCCTTCGGCGCGGGGCGGAGGCAGCGAGTTCGCTTTCTGATGAAAAAACAGGACACCCAAAGTTGGGTGTCCTGTTTCACTCTGGAGCGGGCAACGAGGCTCGAACTCGCTACCTCCACCTTGGCAAGGTGGCGCTCTACCAGATGAGCTATGCCCGCGGAACAAGGGGTATTTTACCAGAGAAACACCCGCTTGTCAAGACTCTTCTGCAAGATTTTCCGAATTTTCTTCCGCAGCAGCCGCGGCGTCTCCGCCCATCACAAACTCGATCAGCCCCACCGGACCCTGTGCCGGATAATAGGAGATCGTCCAGGGCGGCGTCTCTGCCAGACCTCGCGCCTCCCGGAGCTGTGCCACCGTCTCCTCCACCCGGGCCTGGCCGTCCTCTCCCCAATAGCCGACCCGGACCGCCAGCTCTGTGCGGCCCTCGTCCAGCGCCGCCTCCAGCAGGGCGGACAGCGCCTCCGTACTGGTGGCGTTCACCACCGCCTGGATCTGCTCCGCCGTCCGGCGGTAGCTGACCTGGATGCTGATCTCATAGTACCCCCGCTGGGACCGGCTGGAGGCGGTGATATACTCCACGGCATAGGCGCCCATAGGCGTCTCCTGCTGGACCTCCGTAGTGGCCTGCTCCAGTGTGTCCGCCACCGTCAGATCGTCCTCGTAGTTGTAGAGGCGGACCGTGGCGCTCTCCGTGTGCTGGCCGATGAGGATCAGCAGGTCGTTCACGATGTCCTGGTAGTTCTCCGCCCGGAGAGTCCCGGCGGCCTCGCTCTCCCAGAACTTGCTGCTGTGGGGCTCCACGGTGGCATAGTTCCGCTCCAGCAGGGCGCTGCACCCCGTCAGGGACAGGCTGACGCACAGGAGCAGGGTGAGATGGCGCAGCTTCACGGCTCGGCGCCTCCTTTCCGGTCAGAATGGCCCAGGGACGGGCAGGGGCGCGCTTACAGCCCCAGGTCCTCGTCCACCAGCAGGACCTCCGTCTCCATGCCCAGCATAGGCCCCCAGAGAGTCACCAAGGCGCGGCAGACCCGCTCAGGACTCCGGCAGTCGTAGCAGCGGTCCGCCTTCACGGCGCAGGGCGTCTTCTTCCCCAGCTGCCGGGCGCGCTGGGGTGCAGCCACGTTCCGGGCCCGGTACACCGCCGCCTCGTAGGTGGGGGCCAGCTTGTTCCGGCCGATGACAAAGTACACCTTCTCATGGCCGAACAGCGTAGCGGACACCCGGTTGCCGGTGCCGTCGATGTTGACGATCTCCCCCGACTCCGCCAGGCCATTGGCAGAGGACAGGTACACCTGGGTCTGCATGGCCGCCTTCCGGGCGGCGTTCGCCTCCTGCTTCCAGTGCCAGATGACGGTGTTGTGGGCCGCCAGCTTGTCGTACACCCCCAGAGCGTCCAGGGTGGCGGAGCCGCCGAAGCCCACGGTCTTGCCGTCGATGGCGCCGTCCAGGTAGGCCGCGGCCTCCGCCGCCGCCGCAAAGGTGCGTACGGTGTAGCCCCGGCGCTCCAGGGCCTGCTGAACCTTCGTGAAATCTGTCATGTCAAATTTCCTCCTTCTGATAATCCCCAAATCCCTCGCCCAGGATCTCATGGGCGTCGCACACGATGAAAAAAGCCTTCGGGTCGATCTCCCGCAGCATCCGCTTGATGGGCACGATCTCCCGCTGCCTGAAGGCCACCAGCAGTACCTGCTTCTCCGCGCCGGTGTATGCGCCTTTTCCCTGAAGCAGCGTCACGCCCCGGTTCATATCCAGCAGTCCCTGGACCGTCTCCTCCCACCGGTCGGTGATGATGTAGGCCACACGAGAGGTATCCCACCCGTACAGGATCATATCCATGACCTTGGACAGCAGATACATCTGAATCAAGCCATAAAGTGCCGCGTTGACGGTGCCGAACACCACTGCAGCCAGGATCACCACCACCATGTCCGGGATCATCACCAGCTTACCGATGGGCAGCCAGGGGAATTTCAGCTTCAGCAGCTTGCCGATGATATCCGTGCCGCCCGTCGTGGCCCCCTGGGAGAATACCAATCCCAGCCCTACCCCCATCCCGGCGCCGCCGTACAGGGTCGCCAGGATCGGGTCCATCGGGGGGAAGGTATGCATCCATGCAATCACGTCAATGGCCAAGGAACTGACTGCCATGGCGTACAGGCTGCTCACCAGCAGGCGGCCTCCCAGGAGCCGCCAGCCCGCCAGAAACAGCGGCACATTGACAAGGATGGACAGCACTCCCACCGGCAGGACCGGCACCAGGGCGTTCACGATCTGGGCCAGACCCGTCACGCCGCCCATGGCGATCTGGTTGGGGGCTACGAACCAGTCAAATGCCAGGGCGTAGATCACCGCCCCCAGCGTGATGATACCGCAGCTCCTCACCTTCTGCGCCATAGATCTACTCCTTTTCTATCTGATTCAGTCCAGCAGATCCATCTGCCGCTCCTCGGAGTCCTCCTCCCGCAGCAGGGCGCCCGCCGCCGGGAGACTGCGCACCCGGTAGCGGCTCTGGTTGGTGATGGGCGTGTCCTCCAGCGCCTTCACCGTCTCCAGCTGGTACTTTGGCTTCAGGGTCATCACCGCCACCCCCTGGGTGGTGCGGGTGGTCTTGGGAGCCAGCAGAGCGGTGTGGAAAATCAGCGCCCGGGGCTCCGTGGAGTACACCGCCAGCTCGCAGTCTGCATCCAGCCTGCGGATACAGGCCAGGGGCGCCTTGTCGGAGTAGGCCCCCGTCAGCTTGCGGCGGTTGGAGGTGGTCTTGTAGGCGGTCAGGTCCACCCGGGCCGCCTTGCCGTTTGCAAAGAAGAACAGCAGGGCCCCGGCGTAGTCCGGTCCCGGCAGGACGGCGTAGATCACATTCTCGCCGCTGTCCATGGAGAGTTTCGCGGGCAGATAATCCCCCAGGGCGCTGGCCTTGGTGTCTTCAAACTCGCTGAGGCGGGTCTTGTACACCTGACACCGGTCGGTGAAGAACATGACCTCGGCGGCATTGGTGGCCTCCGCCTGCTGGCCGGGGCCGTCGCCCTCCTTGTACTTCTGGTCCGCCGCCATTCGCAAAGAGGCAGGGGTGATCTTCTTGAAGTACCCCTCCCTGGAGAGGAACACATGGACGGAGTAGTCCTCCACCTGAGCCTCCTCCACATAGGTCTCGATCTCGTGGCTGTACACGATGGAGGTTCGGCGGGGCTCGCCGTATTTCCTGGCCGCCTCCGTCAGCTCGTCCACCAGGATCTGCTTCAGCCGCCGGGGGGAGTTCAGGGTGTCCTCCAGGTCGGCGATCTCGTCCTGGAGGGCGGCGGTCTCGTTGACACGCTTGAGGATATACTCCTTGTTGATGTTGCGGAGCTTGATCTCCGCCACGTACTCCGCCTGGATCTGGTCGATGCCGAAGCCGATCATCAGGTTGGGGATGACCTCGGCCTCCTCCTCTGTCTCCCGGATGATTTGGATGGCCTTATCGATGTCCAGCAGGATCCGCTTGAGGCCCTTTAAGAGGTGCAGCTTGTCCTGTTTCTTCTTCATCACGAAGTAGACCCGCCGCCGGACGGACCCGGTCCGCCAGGCAGTCCACTCCTCCAGGATCTGCCGCACCCCCAGCACCTTGGGAGTACCGGCGATCAGCACGTTGAAGTTGCAGGCAAAGGCGTCCTCCAGGGGTGTCAGCTTGTAGAGCTTGGTCATCAGCTTGTCCGGGTCCACGCCCCGCTTCAGGTCGATGGCCAGTTTCAGGCCGGAGAGGTCCGTCTCGTCCCGCATGTCGGCGATCTCTTTCGCCCGGCCCGCCTTGATGAGCTCCGCCACCTTGTCCAGGATGGCCTCCACGGTGGTGGAGTAGGGGATCTCGTAGATCTCGATGAGATTCTCCTCTTTGACGTAGCGGTACTTGGCCCGGACCCGGACGCTGCCCCGGCCGGTCTCATAGATCTCCCGGATGGTGTTCCGGTCGAAGATCAGCTCTCCGCCGGTGGGGAAATCCGGCGCCAGCAGGGTCTCCATCAGGTCGCAGTCCGGGTTCTTCAGATAGGCGATGGTGGTGTCGCAGACCTCCTTCAGATTGAACCCACAGAACTGGGAGGCCATGCCCACGGCGATGCCGCTGTTGGCGGACACCAGAATGTTGGGGAAGGTGGTGGGCAGCAGGGCCGGCTCCTTCATGGTGTTGTCGTAGTTGTCCACGAAGTCCACGGTGTCGCTGTCGATGTCCCGGAACAGCTCGGCGCAGATGGGCGTCAGCTTGGCCTCCGTGTACCGGGGGGCGGCCCAGGCCATGTCCCGGGAGTAGACCTTGCCGAAGTTGCCCTTGGAGTCCACAAAAGGCGTCAGCAGGGCGCCGTAGCCCCGGGAGAGGCGCACCATGGTGTCGTAGATGGCGGCGTCGCCGTGGGGGTTGAGGCGCATGGTCTGGCCCACGATGTTGGCGGACTTGGTCCGGGCTCCCGTCAGCAGACCCATCTTGTACATGGTGTACAGCAGCTTGCGGTGGGAGGGCTTGAACCCGTCGATCTCCGGAATGGCCCGGGAGACAATGACGCTCATGGCGTAGGGCATGTAGTTGGTCTCCAGCGTGTCGGTGATGGGCTGTTCCACCACCGCCGCGTGAAGGCCGATGACGTTGGACGCGTCTACCTTATGCTTGTTGTCGTCGGTTTTTTTCTTTTTGGGCATGGTTATGATTCCTTATCTCGAGGTTTGAAGATTTGTTCCAGATATTTTTCGGCCGTATCGGTAAGGCCTAGATACGCCTGTTGCCGATGGCTGTAACGGATGGACTCCGCAGGCATCTCTCTCCCTTGTGTATGCGTATATGTATCTTTTCCCAGCGCATCTACAAGATCATATAGACAGATCCCATCCTGAATATTCCCCGCACACGGCTCGACATCATACAATTCCAAATACACCGGCCACTGTCCGCCATCTGGAATCACATTGGTCTCACGGAATACATGGCACCGCGCTCTCCCGACAATCATCGGCGCTGGATTCCCATTTCGGTCCCTGGAATGGACCGCAATGTATACAATGTCCCCTTCGTGCATCCGCTTTGGCTTTCTCGCTTGCGAAAAGCGCGTCATGTAAATTCCGTTTTGTTCATGAAACGTGTACGGTCCGCCCGAGGATCGTCGTTCCCTGCTGCTGGCTTCAAATTTTATCCAGCAATGGCTGTCATAGTTTATTTGGGGATTCAGTAATTCTTGGACATAGTCCCTGTCCAATTCATCATCACTTGCGGGCAATTTTGCACCAAATGGTTTTACGGTCGTTTTACAAGGGCCCGCGCATTTGCTATGTGTATTCTCTTCTTTCACCAACTGATCTTCGTGTTTCAGCCTTTCTTCCGTAATATATGTTTCCTGTTCCCTGCATACGTCCCGCAATTTTTCAAAATATTTCTGTAAGGAATCAAACAATTCCGGTTCATCCTCAATATACAGCGACAATTCAATATTTTTGCTCATGCCGCTTTCCGTAAAATTTGCAGAACCTAAAATCGCTGTCCTGTCGTCAATCAAGTACAGTTTTGTGTGCAAACCCAACAACGCCAACAGTTCCACACCTGCGTGTAACATTTTCGTTAGGCCTTTTGTACTATTTGCACCTT
>ERZ1503854.376-NODE-376-length-13486-cov-3.286799_pt1 | contig 13486 bp, 7 predicted proteins | sample MGYA00572259_ERZ1503854 | MGnify/ENA primary metagenome ERZ1503854 (study PRJEB39906, sample SAMEA3182061) | gut metagenome | biome: human; feature: gut; material: Stool; isolation source: human stools | place: Canada | collected 2013-01-14 ...
GCCTGCCGCTAGCGTTCATCCTGAGCCAGGATCAAACTCTCCATTGTAATGAATTGTTATAAATCTTGGCTATATCTCAAAGGTATTTTTGATATCCGGTCATTGCTGACCTGGATAAACTTTAGCTGCTCAAATATCTTCAAAGAACTTGTTTCTTTATTGCTTTCTCCGCAATTTGCGTTTCTTATCGAAACGGGTTGCAAAGGTAAAGGCTTTTTTCAAATTTCCAAAGCGGCGAACCACTTTTTTTTCGAATATGCTTTAAAGAACGTCTGCCGAAGCCGGATTATTGCGTACTAAACGCACATCATTCTTTTTGTCGCCATAACGCACTGACATTCCGTCATTTTGTCACGTCTAACATATCCTGTTTTTGTAAAGAACCTCGTTGTTGTCTTCCGTTTGATTTCCGGAAGCGGGTGCAAAGACAAGCGCAAACGTTTCAAACTTCCAAATCAATCCGAAACTTTTTTTTAGCTTTTTTTTCTTCATTTTCATATATAATTGATTATCAAACCACTATTAACACTAAAAAAGACGCTTCCACGCCATCCTCTACGCGGCTCGTTCTCCAACCGTTCTCCCACCTCTTCCGCTTTCCAAATCATACCTTTAATATATATGCCATTTTATAATCCGGACAACCGGCTTGGCGCCATTTTTGGAGATAGAAAATTTCCATTAAAAAGCGGAAACAATGTCATTAAATCGGCCAAAAGAGAGGGAAGAATCTCAAAATATTCCCTACCTTTAACCGTTATCGGAGAGAATTCCGGGAGCGACACCACATCCCCGGAAGCAAAAAAATAACTATGGAAAATCAGAACAACGAAACCCTGATACGGCCCGACCGCCTTTTCGAGGTGAGCTGGGAGGTATGCAACAAGGTGGGCGGGATACATACGGTAGTGGCCACCAAGGCACAGACGATGGTAGAAGCACTCGGGAACCGCTACATAACCATTGGTCCGGATATCCACCGCGAGAACGACAATACGGAATTCGAAGAGGATACCGGCCTGCTTGCCGAATGGAAGCAGATGGTTTACAGCGAAGGCATACGTATCAGGATAGGACGATGGAACGTCAATGGGCGCCCCATCACCATATTGGTGGATTTCAGCTCGTTCTTCAACAAAAAGGACGACATTCTGAAAGCTCTCTGGGAGAGTTACAAGGTCGATTCGATAAGCGGCCAGTGGGATTATATCGAACCCGTGCTGTTCGGCTATGCCGCAGGCAAGGTCATCGAGAGTTACTGCAACATGTTCTGTACCCCCAACGAAATGCCGGTAGCGCATTTCCATGAATGGATGACCTCCAGCGGCGGTCTCTACCTGCGGCAGCACGCTCCTTACACCGCCACGGTCTTCTCGACGCACGCCACGGTCGTAGGGAGAAGCATTGCCGGCAACGGCATCCCACTGTACAGACAACTGCCCGACCTGAATGCGGACGACCTCGCCCGTCAGTTCAACATAGTTGCCAAACACTCGCTCGAGAAAATTGCCGCTGCCAACCACGACTGCTTCTGTACGGTCAGCGACATCACGGCCCGCGAATGCCGGTACCTGCTCGGCAGGGAACCGGACGAGGTCACTCCCAACGGTTTCGAAGACGATTTCGTCTGGCAGGGCGCCATGTTCGACCGCAAGCGGGCCGAAGCGCGCAGGCTCTTGATTTCGGTAGCCGAAGCCTGCCTCGGTCATACATTCGACCGCGAACCGCTGATTGTGGGAACGAGCGGTCGTTACGAATTCCACAACAAAGGCATAGACGTATTTCTGGAATCGCTGAAACGGCTTGCGTCCGAACGGCAGGAGCGGGAAATACTCGCCTACATCATGGTTCCGGCCGGCAACAACGGCCCGCGCAAGGAGCTCGCCGCCCATCTTGCCGACCCGTCGGTACCGGTCGGAACGGCTTCCCTGCCCTATGTGACGCATCATCTGACATCCCCCGAATGGGACCCCATCGTACGCTCCGTCGAAGGCAGCAGCCTCACGGAGGCAGAGAGTCGCGTAAAACTCATCTTCGTACCGTCGTATCTCGACGGACAGGACGGTATCTTCAATGTGGATTACTACGAACTGCTGGTGGGGATGGACGCAACGGTTTTCGCATCCTACTACGAACCGTGGGGTTACACGCCGCTGGAGAGCGTCGCCTTCTCGGTACCCACCATCACGACTTCGCTGGCGGGTTTCGGACTCTGGGTGGCCGACCACCTGCCGCAGACGCAGGGGGTAACGGTCATCCGACGCACCGACGACAACGATGCCGAAGTCATCGACGAAATCGCCCGCGCCATCGAGGGATACGCCGCCATGGATGCGGAGCGATACGAGGCCGCGAGGCACTCGGCCTGCGAAACGGCACAGACGGCCCTGTGGCAAAATCTCGTAGTCTACTACTGGCAGGCATACGACAAAGCCCTCCGTGCGGCCGGAGGGCGCAGCAAGCGTACCGTTTACGACAGCGGCGCCCACACCGAACAGGTCAATTTCGTCAAGCAGCAGCTCGTAAGCAGCCGCCCGACCTGGACGCGGCTCATCGTGGAGGTCTCCCTGCCCGAAAGGCTCCGTCCGCTTGAGATACTCTCCAAAAACCTGTGGTGGTCGTGGGCCTCCGGCGCACGGGAGATGTTCGAATATATCGACGCGCCGCTATGGGAGAAGTGTAACCGCAATCCGATTGCCTTTCTCGACCAGCTCAACGTCCGGAGACTGCAGGAACTCGAACGGGACGACGCTTTTCTCGCCAGAATGGATGCAGTCTATGCCGACTTCCAGCGCTACATGTCCGGAAAAGAGCGGCGTCAGTCGCCGCGCATCGCCTACTTCAGCATGGAATACGGTCTGCACAGCTCCCTGAAAATCTATTCGGGAGGCCTCGGCATCCTGGCGGGCGACTACCTGAAGGAGGCGAGCGACAAAAACGTCCCCATGGTAGGTGTCGGTCTGCTCTACCGTTACGGTTACTTCACCCAACGGCTCTCGGCCAACGGAGCCCAGGAGGCGGGTTATGAAGCGCAGGATTTCAACAAGCTCCCCATCACACCCGTGCGCGACGACATGGGCAACTGGTGCTCTGTCCGCATCTCGTTTCCCGGCCGCTACGTCACGGCCCGCATCTGGAAATGCGACGTAGGCCGCACGGAACTCTACCTGCTCGATACCGACCACGACCTGAACCTCGTCGAAGACCGCTCCATCACCCACTACCTCTACGGCGGCGACCTCGAGAACCGCTTCCGGCAGGAAATCCTGCTCGGCGTAGGCGGCATCCGCGCACTGGACAAGCTTGGCATACAGTCCGACATCTTCCACTGCAACGAAGGACATGCGGCCTTTATCGGCATCGAACGCATCAACAGGCTAATAGAGCGCCACAAACTGTCGTTCAGCGAAGCGCTGGAGGTCGTGCGCTCCTCGTCGCTCTTCACTACCCACACTCCCGTACCGGCCGGACACGACGCCTTTCCGGAATCCATGCTGCGGCAGTACATGTCACACTACCCCGACCGGCTGGGCATCACCTGGGAACAGTTCATCAACCTGGGCAAAACGAAGCCGAACGATGCGTCGGAGAAGTTCTCGATGAGCGTTCTGGCAAGCAACATGTCGCAGGAAATCAACGGAGTGAGCTGGCTGCACGGTCAGGTAAGCAAGGAGATTCTGGGCGGTATATGGCCTGGCTATTTCCACGACGAACTCCACATAGGCTACGTTACCAACGGCGTTCATTTTCCGACCTGGACGGCCTCCAGCATGCGCAGGATGTACGCGGAATATTTCCCGGAGGGCTTCTCCGGCGAACAATACGACATCGAGGCCTGGCAGAAAGCCAGGGAGATTCCGGACGAACGGTTCTGGCAAACGCGCATGGAACAGAAAGCCAAACTGATAAAGAATATCCGCCACTATTACCTCGCACCGGAACAGAGCAACATGACCTCTCCACAGGGGATGGTGAAAATTATCGAATCGTTCGACCGGGATGCCCTGACGATAGGGTTCGCCCGCCGTTTCGCCACCTACAAGCGGGCCAACCTGCTCTTCACCGACCTTGCGCGGCTCTCCGCCATCGTAAACAACCCGGAACGCCCGGTACGGTTCGTCTTCGCCGGCAAGGCACACCCCAACGACATTCCGGGACAGGAGCTCATCAAACGCATCATCGAGGTATCGGCCATGCCGGAGTTCACAGGAAAAATCATGTTCCTCGCCAATTACGACATGGACATCGCCCGGCGCATGGTGCAGGGGGTGGACGTATGGCTCAACACTCCCACCCGGCCGCAGGAGGCTTCCGGTACGAGCGGCATGAAGGCCGCCATGAACGGAGTGATGCAGTTCAGCGTGCTGGACGGCTGGTGGGTCGAGGGCTACCGCAAGGGGGCCGGCTGGGCACTTCCGATGAAACGGACCTACGAAGACCCGCGCTACCAGGACGAACTCGATGCGGCGCTTCTCTACCGGACCATCGAGGAGGAAATCGTTCCGCTCTATTACGACAGGGGGGAAGACGGCATTCCCCACGGCTGGGTAGCCGCCATGAAGAGCTGCGTGGCCGACATCGCAGCCAACTTCACCACCAACCGGATGCTCACCGATTACCAGGAACGCTACTACAGTAAACTGTGGGCACGTACCCTGGAGATGCGCAAGGACGACTACGACATGGCCCGCCGGATAGCCGCCTGGAAACGACGCGTCAGCGCGGCGTGGGACAAAGTCCGGATAGTCAGCGTACAACAGTTCGACGTGGGCCGCGAGGCCATCATGGTCAACACGCCCTACCGTATCGAAGCCGTCGTGGACGTAGACGGTCTCGATGCACAGGACATCGGCGTGGAGCTCATCATCGCCGACCAGATAGAACCGGATTCACAGGTGCGAATACTGGACCGGATGGACCTCAACGTCACCGAAACGGATGGAAGCCTTGTCCGGTATGCGGTCAATTCCATACCGACCTTCCCCGGCTCGTTCGACGTCGCCATCCGGGTCTATCCGAAAAACGACCTGCTGCCCCACCGCATGGATTTCGCGCTGGTGAAATGGGCGTAACACGGCCGGGAGAGAGGGAAACGGCACAGGTCCGTCGATACGATACGGAACCGTCCTTTCCGAAACGTTCAGGGGGAAACATTCCCTGCAGCAGGCCGACCCGCCGCGAACGGACAAAGAACAGAACAGTAAAATACAAAGCCTTATGTCAGTCCTCGAATTCGACAAGAATCAACTGGGAAACCTCGAATACGCCCTGCGCCGCGAGATGCTCTCGACCAACCGTGCCGGCGGCTATATGAGCACCACCATCGTGTGCTGCAACACGAGGAAATACCACGGCCTCTTCGTAGGCCCGGTGAGGGAGGGCGACGAGCACGACTACGTGATGCTCTCGTCGCTGGACGAAACCGTCGTACAGCACGACCACTCCTTCAACCTCGCCCTGCACCGTTTTCCGGAGACCTACGAGCCGAAAGGGCACAAATATCTCGTCGATTTCACCTATACGCCGCTGCCGGCGCTGACCTACCGTGTAGGGGGCGTTTTGCTGCGTAAGGAGATTCTCTGGATACATGCCCACGCACAGTTGCTCATCCGCTACACGCTGCTCGAAGCCCGCTCGCAGACCATACTGCGCCTGAGGCCGTTCCTCGCCTTCCGCGACAAACACACCCTGAGCAAGGCCAACTTTTATGCCGACGGCCGCTCCTTCCCCGTCACCGGAGGCGTCCGCAACCGGCTCTACGAAGGCTTTCCGTGGCTCTACCTGCAAACCGACGCCGGGGCGGAGTTCATCCCGGCGCCCGACTGGTACTACAATTTCGAATACACCGAAGAGCGCGAGCGCGGCTACGACTACCTCGAGGACCTGCTCACCACGGGCTATTTCGAGACGGAAATCACGAAGGGAAAGCCCGTCGTATTCTCCTGCTCGCTCGAAGAGGTCTCCTCTCCGGCGATGCTCGACGAGATGTTCGAAGCCGAAGCGGCACGGCGGTCGCGCAAGGACGATTTCCTCTCCTGCCTCCGTCACTCGGCCCGGCAATTCATCGTCCGCAATGCCGGCGGTACCGACATCGTCGCAGGCTATCCGTGGTTCGGACGCTGGGGCCGCGACACCTTCATCGCCCTGCCGGGCGTCACGCTTTCGCAGGGAGACATTCGAAGCTGCACGGAGGTGCTCGACACACTCACCGGACAGTTGCAGGAGGGGCTTTTCCCGAACATGGGCACCGCCTACAATTCGGCGGACGCTCCGCTGTGGTTCTTCTGGGTACTCCAGCAGCTCGCCGCCCGAACCTCCGCCCGGGAGGTCTGGGAGCGTTACGGCCACTACATGAAAGAGATACTCGCCGCCTACCGCAAAGGCATCGGCGAAGTCGTCCGTACCGACCGCAACGGACTCGTACGGGCTTCGCACCCGTCGTTGGCGATGACGTGGATGGACGCGGTAGTGGACGGCCGTCCGGTCACGGGCCGCGACGGCTACCAGGTGGAAATCAATGCACTCTGGTACAATGCCGTATGCTATACGCTGGAGCTGGCCGAACAGTTCGGCGACAGGCAATTCGTCGAAGCGTGGCACGATATACCCGCCCTCGTACGCGATTCGTTTCTCACGATGTTCTGGTACGACGACGGCGGATACCTGGCCGATTACGTCGCTGCCGACGGTACGCAGAACACCTTCATACGCCCCAACCAGGTACTCGCCTGTTCGCTCGCCTACAAGATGCCCGACGAAGCGATGCAGCTCTCCGTTCTGGACACCGTCCGGCAGCATCTGCTGACTTCGCGGGGTCTGCGCACGCTCTCACCCCGGAATCCGCTCTACAAGGGGCGCTACGAAGGCGACCAGCCCACGCGCGACGCGGCCTACCATCAGGGAACGGTATGGGTATGGCCGCTCGAACACTATGTCAAGGCGAGATTCGACCTGCGCGGAGCAGCGTTCGTACGGGAAGCGGAAGAGCTGCTCGCCGCCTTCGAGGAGGATATCAGCAGCTACGGCATAGGCTCGGTACCGGAGATATACGACGGCGACCCGCCCCATGCGCAGCGCGGTGCCATCTCTCAGGCTTGGAGCGTAGGGGCGCTGCTCCGCATCCGCGACATGATTGACTACTGGAAAGAGAGGGAATAGAAGGCTTCGGAAAGTGCGGGGCACGTTCCGAAAACGCAAAGGATACACCATGCAGAAACACATACGGCAGCAAAGAGACAAAAAGAGGAGGGAAACATGAGGGTACTGATGTTCGGATGGGAGTTTCCGCCCCACATCGCGGGCGGACTGGGTACGGCGAGCTACGGACTGACGCGCGGGCTCGCCCGGAACGGCGTGGAGGTCATCTTCGTCGTTCCGAAAGCCTACGGCGACGAAGACCAGCGGTTCGTCCGCATCGTGAATGCCAGCGACGTGGAGGCGCTCTACGAAAGCGGCGAATACGCCGGAGAGTTATGGAAACGGGTTTCGTTCATCCAGATAGACTCCAACCTCGTCCCCTACTCTTCGCCGGAGGAGTTCGCCTCGCTGGGTGAGGCCTACAGGAAGGCAGGCGAAAAGCGTACCTTCCCGGGAGAGGTCTGGCGCGAACGCTACAACTTTTCAGGGCGGTACGGCGCCAACCTGATGGAAGAGGTGGCCCGCTACGCCACGGTGGCCGCGCAGGTAGCCCGCGACCTGGCGGGCAAATTCGATGTCATCCACGCCCACGACTGGCTCACCTACTATGCCGGCATGGCGGCCAAAGCCGTGTCGGGCAAACCGCTCGTGGTACACATGCACGCCACGGAGTTCGACCGCAGCGGCGAACACATCAACCGCGCCGTCTACGACATCGAACGGGCGGGCATGGAGGCTGCCGACCGGGTGATAGCCGTAAGCAACCTGACACGCAACATCGTCATAACGAAGTACGGCATTCCGCCCGAAAAGGTGGTTACCGTCCACAATGCCGTCCGTTTTTCGGAGAACGACGAGGGCGAGGCGGTACGCGGCCTGGACGACAAAATCGTGACCTTTCTGGGACGCATCACCTACCAGAAGGGGCCGGATTACTTCGTCGAAGCGGCGGCGAAGGTGCTCCGACGGGTCCCGAACGTCCGTTTCGTCATGGCCGGAAGCGGCGACCTGATGCACCACGTAGTCAGGCGTGTGGCGACGCTCGGTATCTCCGACCGTTTCCACTTCACCGGATTCCTGAAGGGTGCCGAGGTGAACCGCATGTTCGCCATGAGCGACGTCTATGTCATGCCGTCGGTCTCGGAACCTTTCGGCATATCCCCGCTGGAGGCGATGAAATCCAACGTACCGGTCATCATCTCCAAACAGTCGGGCGTCGCGGAAGTGCTCGACTACGCGCTGAAGGTGGATTATTGGGACGTGGATGCCATGGCCGACGCTATCTACGCCCTTGTCACCTACCCCGCCCTGGCGCGCATGTTCTCCCGCAAGGGACACGAGGAGGTCACGGGCATCAAGTGGAGCAACGCTGCGGCAAAGGTAAAGGCGGTCTATGAACAGCTCGCCGGAACCGGCAGCCGATAGAGCGGACCGGCACCCGACGGTACCGCCTGCCTGACCCGCCGCAGCCGGCGGAAAGGATACGAACCGAAACGATAAAAGTTGCCATATATGAAAACCATCTCATTATTTTTCCAGGTGCATCAACCCATGCGGCTGAAGACCTATCGGTTCTTCAACATGGGCATCGACCACAACTACCTCGACGACGCGCGGCGGCGGAGTGTTACCTGCCCATGAACGACCTGCTGCTGGAGCTGATAAAATCCACCGGAGGAAGACTCCGCGTCAGTTTCTACATCTCGGGGACAGCCCTGGAGCAGATGCGCTCCTACGCTCCCGACGTACTGCGCGGCTTCAGAAAACTGGCCGCCACCGGGTGCGCAGAGTTCGTCGGCGGCACCTACTCCTATTCGCTCGCCGCTCTGGCGGGCCGAGAGGAGTTCACCGCCGAAGTGCAGCGCCATGCGGAGATGATACGGGAGGAGTTCGGCCAGACGCCGGACGCCTTCTTCAACACCGCGATGCTCTACTCCGATTCGATAGGCGAGACGGTCGCTTCGCTCGGCTACAAGACCATGCTGGCCGAAGGCGCCAAGCACCTGCTCGGTTGGAAAAGTCCCAACTACGTCTATGCGGGTGCCACGAACCAGAAACTGCGTCTGTTGCTGCGCAACTACCGCCTGAGCGACGATTTGGCGTTCCGCTTCTCCGACCGCAGGTGGTCGGAATGGCCGCTGACGGCCGACAAGTTCCTCGAATGGATAGCGGGTGACCGGGGCGAGGTGGTCAATCTCTGTACGGATTACGAAGCATTCGGCTCGTGGCAGCGGGCCGACACGGGAATATTCGATTTCCTCCGCGCCTTCGCCGAAGGGGCAGCCGCCTCGGACCGTTTCGAATTCGCTACCGTATCGGAGAGCGCCGCACGTCACCAGCCCGTCGGGGTACTCTACGCGAACCACGAAGTGACGTGGGCCGACGAAGAACGCGACCTATCTGCCTGGCTTGGCAACGAACTCCAGCAGGAAGCCTTCGGCAAACTCTATGCCCAGGCCGGAAACGTCCGGCAGCTCGGCGACCCCGATTTCAACCACGTCTGGAATTTCCTGCAGACGGCCGACAACTTTTATTGGATGGCCACCAAATGGTTCACGGACGACGGCCAGCAGACCGGCGAAAACCCTTATCCGTCGAGCTACGAGGCATTCATCAACTACATGAACGTCCTGAGCGACTTCATCAACGAACTGGCGCGGCGGCGGAAAGGCACGGAATTTGACACGAAACAGGAAACGGGTGTACCCGAAACGTGCGGTGCGTCCGCCGATTAATACAAACCAAAAATACATGATTATGAAAACCAGACTCATTGTCATCGCCGCCCTGTGCGGCGCGCTGCTGTGCTCCTGCGGAAACAGGAACAAAAAGGCGCAGAAGGAGAGCGTCTATAAGGAGACGATAGAGCTCACCACCGTCGAGGGCGACCACAACCTCGAAGCCACGCGGATAAAAATTGCGGATTCGCTGGTAAAAGACCCGAAAGCCGGTGCGGTCATCAATGAACGCTACACGGGCATGTTGCCGGCCGCCGACGGTCCCGGCATCGACTACGACCTTACCATCGTCCGGCAGGAGGGTGTCACGCGGGGTGTCTATGCGCTCGTAACGACCTATATCGAAGGAGAAAACGGCCGGGATGCGATATTTACCGAAACGGGGCGTTTCGTCACTCTCCAGGGCGAGGGTCCGAATAAAGGGACGGAATACCTGGAGCTCACCCCCTCCGACGACAGTACCGTCCACTATTTCCTGAAGGAGAAAGACGGCAGCCTGACGATGGTCGGCAAAGACCTCAAACGAGCCGATTCCAAACTCAACTATACCCTCAAACGCACGAAGCTCTGAAACGTTTCCGTGCAACCGGGTTCCTTGCCCCGATACCGTCCGCCCACAGGACGGGCCGGGGCTTTTTTTGCGCCGCGAACGGAACCGGTACCCGGCGGCAGCCTCTCCCCCCGAAGCATCAGACAGCGGAGGGGTCGGCTTTGCAAAGCCGACCCCTCCGAAAACCGCTCTTGCACCTCGACAAAGCGAGCCGAGGCGATATCAATAGCTCCTTGCGAAAAGCACCCTCCGCTGCGAAGGTTTGCCCGTCAGCATATCCACGCCTCCCTCTTCCATCGAATCGAACGGGATGCAGCGTATCGTCGCTTTCGTAAGCTCCTTGATGCGGATTTCCGTTTCGGTCGTACCGTCCCACGGCGCGAGCACAAATCCGCCCTTCTCGTCCAGCACGCGGGTAAACTCCTCGAAGGTATCCACCTTGGTAATCATGGAATCGCGGAATTTAAGCGCCTTCTGGTAGATATTGTCCTGTATCTCGGCCAACAGCCTGTTCACGTAATCCTCGATACCCGCTATCGGTACCGTCTCCTTTTCGAGCGTATCGCGGCGCATCACCTCCGCCGTTCCGGCGGCCAGGTCGCGCGGCCCTATCACGATGCGCACCGGGAATCCCTTCAGTTCGTACTCGGCGAACTTGAATCCGGAACGGACGTTGTCGCGGTCGTCTATCTTGACGGTAATGCCTTTGGCCTTCAGCTTCGCGGCGACGGTCTCCATCTCGCCCACCATGCGGCGAAGCTCCTCCTCGCCTTTATAAATAGGTATCATCACCACCTGCGTGGGTGCGAGCCGGGGCGGCAGCACCAACCCGTTGTCGTCCGAATGCGCCATGATGAGCGCCCCCATCAGCCTCGTCGAAACTCCCCACGAGGTCGCCCATACGTAATCGAGCTTGCCGTCCCGACCGGCGAACTGCACGTCGAACGCCTTGGCGAAGTTCTGTCCCAGGAAGTGCGACGTACCGCTCTGAAGCGCCTTACCGTCCTGCATGAGCGCCTCGATGGTGAAAGTCTCCTCCGCACCGGCAAAACGTTCGTTGGCCGTCTTGCGCCCCATGATAACCGGCAGCGCCATCCAGTTCTGCGCGAAACGGGCATAGACGTTTATCATTTTGTCTGCCTCTTCCAGCGCCTGTTCCTTGGTTTCATGCGCCGTATGCCCCTCCTGCCAGAGGAATTCGGCTGTACGGAGAAAGAGCCGGGTACGCATCTCCCAACGCACTACATTGGCCCACTGGTTGATAAGGATAGGCAGGTCACGGTAAGACTGTATCCAGTTCTTGTACGTATTCCAGATGATGGTTTCGGAGGTCGGACGCACGATAAGCTCCTCTTCGAGTTTCGCATCCGGGTCCACGACGACACCCTCCCCGTCGGGATTGTTCATCAGGCGGTAGTGCGTCACCACGGCGCACTCCTTGGCGAAACCCTCCACATGGTCGGCCTCACGGCTGAAAAACGACTTGGGTATGAAAAGCGGGAAATAGGCATTGACATGGCCCGTCTCCTTGAACATGTCGTCCAAAGCCCTGTGCATCTTCTCCCAGATGGCATATCCGTATGGCTTTATCACCATGCATCCGCGAACAGCCGAACTTTCGGCAAGACCCGCCTTCACCACGAGGTCGTTGTACCATTGCGAATAATTCTCGGCACGGCTGGTCAACTCCTTTAACTCTTTTGCCATAATCGTATGTTGTAAGAAATATTTATCTTTGCAAGTGACAAAGGTACTCAGAATCCGTTTAAATCCGTTTAAACAACATAAATTTTAGCCCGTACGGGACAAAAACCGGTCCGGGCCGCACTTCGCCCCCCATTTTTTCCGGCTCGACCGCCGGAGCTCCGCCCGGCGGAATATTTTTCGTAGCTTTGGATAAGCGACACCGGCGGAGGTGGCACAAATTATGATGCAACAAAAAAGGGAACCGCAGCGTCTTATATATATACATTCCGCGGTGCGGGTTACAAAACAGAAAACGGATTCCTGCGTTATCATAACGAAAGAGGGAACCATAACATAACGCTTACAGCTATGAGAAAGATGATTAAATATTTGGGAGCGGCGCTGGCCGGACTCGCCGCCGTGCTGACCGCCGGATGTACCGCTTCCCGCTATGCCGCATCCGCCTCCCCGTATTACGACAACATGTACGGGACGCATGACAGGCAGGCCATAGCGCAGGCCGAACGCAGGCAGGCGGAAATAGAACAGGCCGAAGCGGAAGCCCGCCGTGCGGGCATCGAAGCCATGCTGGCACAGGCCGACGCCGAGGACGGCATCATATTGGAGGGAATAGACGACGGTTATTCGGACAGCTACATAGACGGTTACCGCGACGGATACGAAAGTGCCTACTTGCGGCGGCTGAGCATGTTCGAAGACCCGTACTATGTCCGTCCGTCCAGTTATTACGACTATTACTACGACACGGCTTTCTTCGTGGACGGCGTCTACGGCCCGGGGTTCTACGACATCTCCATCGTGGGAGGGAATGTCATCGTCAATCCCGTCTATCTCACGCCGTGGAGTTACTGGAGCAGCCCCTACTATTGGAATCCCGGTTTCTATTTCGGAAGTTACTACTCGCCCTATTGGGGATGGAGCTGGGGCTTCAACTGGGGATGGAGTTGGGGATGGGGCCCGAACTGGGGATGGTATCCGGGTTGGTGGCATCCGGGATGGCATGACCATTGGCATCACGGGAATCCCAACTACTCTTACAGACCCAATTCGAATCCCGGCAGCCGGTACGGTTACAGCCCGAACGCATCGCGGTACTCATCATCCGCATCCCGCGGCTCATCATCGAGCAGCAGCGTACGTTCCGGTTCGTCCGCATCGAGGGGCAGTGCCTCCTCCGGTTCCGTAAGGGGCTCGTCGAGCTCCTCCTCGCGCGGCAGCTCCGCCACCTCCGTGCGCGGGTCGTCCAGCAGTTCGTCCAGAGGCAGCGCAACAGGTACGAGCGTAAGGGGCTCGTCGAGTTCCTCCTCGCGCGGCAGCTCCGCCACCTCCGTGCGCGGGTCGTCCAGCAGTTCGT
>ERZ1503854.377-NODE-377-length-13480-cov-3.620186_pt1 | contig 13480 bp, 9 predicted proteins | sample MGYA00572259_ERZ1503854 | MGnify/ENA primary metagenome ERZ1503854 (study PRJEB39906, sample SAMEA3182061) | gut metagenome | biome: human; feature: gut; material: Stool; isolation source: human stools | place: Canada | collected 2013-01-14 ...
TCAGCAGGGAGGTGAGCTGGGCTGCATTTCCCTCCGCGACACGGTCCAGTTCCCGGATGCGGTCCCCGATTTCGCGCACGCGCGCTTCAATAGAGGACGTGTCTTCCCCCTTCTTTTTGAGCATGCCGATCTGCTTGGAGGTGGCATTGCGCTCGGACTGCAAGGCCTGCTTTTCCGTTTCGGCATTGCGGCGCGCCTCATCGCAGGCCAGAACGTCATCAACAAGCTTCCACGCGTCGCCGCTGCGGGGCTTTAACCGCGCTTTCACTTCTTCCGGATTTTCTCGTATTACACGGATGTCGAGCATAACGCGCACAGCTTGCACTCCATCCCCCCGCCACGCAAGCCAAATGAACGGCCTTCCATGGAAAAACGTTACCCTTTCACGGAAAAACGCTGCGCGCAGAGGCATGCTTTCCCGAATGCCGCCCCTTTCCGGAAACTACCGTTTTTCCCGTGTCAGACAATGATTTTTTTCCTTCTCAGGAAAACCGTACAGCAGGAGGACCGGACTCTCCATGTTTCCGGGAATCATGGACATCCGGCGCCAGGGTGTATTGCAGGAAGGACCGGGAAGGAAATTCCTCCCGTTTTCAACAGGCGGAGTTCCTTTCATCACTATTTGTTCTTGAAGAATCCGGGCGGCTAAGGATAGTGTAAGGACATCATGCAACAAACCGCACGCGCCGCTGTCCTGACAGCACCAAAGACATTTGAAATCCGTGAATATCCCATTCCCGCCATCGGAGACGATGAAATGCTGATCAAGGTGGAAGCCTGCGGCGTTTGCGGAACGGACGGCCACGAATACAACCGGGACCCCTTCGGCCTCTGCCCCGTGGTTCTGGGCCATGAAGGCACCGGGGAAATCGTCGCCATGGGCAGGAATATCACTAAAGACACCGCCGGAAATCCCGTAGCGCTGGGGGACAAGATCGTCACCTGCATCATTCCCTGCGGCACCTGTGACGCCTGCCTGAATACTCCGGCCCGCACCAACCTGTGCGAAAATGTGGGCGTGTATGGCCTGATGCCTGACGACGACGTGCATCTGAACGGCTACTTCGGGGAGTACCTCGTCATCCGCAAGGGCTCCACATTTTTCAATGTTTCCGGCATGACGCTGGACCAGCGCATTCTGGTGGAACCCGCCGCAGTGGTGGTCCATTCCCTGGAACGCGCCAAGTCCACCGGGCTCCTCAAGTTCAATTCCGTGGTGCTCGTGCAGGGCTGCGGCCCCATCGGCCTTCTTCAAATCGCCACGCTGCGCACGCTGGGCATTGAAACCATCATCGCTGTGGACGGCAATGACTCCCGCCTGGAACTGGCCAGGGAAATGGGAGCCTCCCGCACGTATAATTTCACCCGGTACGCGGATCTGAACGAACTGCTGGATGCCGTGAAAAAGGACAACGGCGGCCGCCTGGCGGACTTCGTCTTTCAGTGCACGGGCGTAGGCAAGGCCGGGGCCAACGCCTGGAAGTTCGTGAAGCGCGGCGGCGGCCTGTGCGAAGTGGGCTTTTTCATGGATGGAGGGGAAAGCGTTATCAACCACCATTACGACCTCTGCAACAAGGAGGTGACCGCTGTAGGCTCCTGGGTGTACTCCCCGCAGGACTACCCAACTACATTCGACTTTCTGAAGCGAGCCTACGGCATCGGCCTGCCGCTGACCAAGCTGATCTCCCACCGCTTCAAGCTGGATGAAATCGCGGAAGCCCTGGAAACCAACGTCCAGATGAAAGGCATCAAGATTGCCGTCATCTGCGGCTAGCCGGAAAACTCTTCATTTCTTCCCATGCCGCCGTTTTTCAAAAACGGCGGCTTTTTTACGCCATCTTTCCCCGTAAAAAACACTCAGCCTCCCAAAGATTAATCATCATCCCAATCCAGAAAACGGCCCGTATTGGGAGGACAGGCCATAGCGGAAACGATTTTTTCCTTCAACCGCTCCAGTGCATCAGGGTCAAGAACCATGGGTTCGCTCGCTTTAAGGCACAAACCTTTCCGGTACACCTGCCTTTCCAACGTCAGATATTTATTGACGATGCCATTGGAATTCAGGGCGGCGTCAACGACGAAATGCAGCAGATAATCAGCATCTCCAAGGTAGAAATCAAACTCATAAATCCAGGAAAAACAGTATTCTTCGTCCTCTTCGCAAATCATTTCCCTGGCAGGAATTCCGCAATCATACAGATGATTGAGTTCCCTCAACAGGGTCAGAATATGCTCACGCCTCCGCACGGTTACCTGGCATCCCAGCTCCCCAACCATGCCCTGAAGGCAGTCGATGACCAAATCATCACACTGTTCTTCCATGTCAAGGAGAACTTCCCGGACCTGCGCCCACTGCCGCTCCAATGGTTCCTCGGAATACATAAACCGGGCAAAGGGGGAAGGTTCACCTGCCCCAGCGTTCCGTAATGCCGCCGTAGGAGTCAATGCGGCGGTCACGGAAAAAGGGCCAGATGCGGCGGTGGTCTTCCAATGCGTCCAGGTCAAGGTCCGCGTACAGGATGGCTTCATCGCTGACGGGAGCCTTCGCCACAATCTGGCCATAGTAGTCCGCCACAAAGGACTGCCCCCAGAATTCGCTTTCCCCTTCCGTCCCCACCCGGTTGACGGCGCAGACATAGCAGCCGTTGGCTACGGCATGGCCGCGCTGTACGGTTTCCCACGCGCAGTGCTGCTGTTCCCCCAGCAGGGGCTTTTCCTCCGGCAGCCAGCCGATGGCCGTGGGGTAAAAAATGATTTCCGCCCCCTGCATGGCCGTCAGGCGCGCGGCTTCCGGGTACCACTGGTCCCAGCAGATGAGCACGCCGATGCGGCCGAATTTGGTGTCGAACGCCTTATAGCCCAGGTCGCCGGGGGTGAAGTAGAATTTTTCTTCAAACCCGGGATCCTGCGGAATATGCATCTTGCGGTACATGCCCAGGAACGAACCGTCCGCATCCACCACCCAGGCGGTATTGTGGTAAAGCCCGGTGGCGCGCTTTTCAAAGCCGGAGGCAACAATCACCACGCCCAGTTCCGCCGCCAGTTTCCTGTGGGCTTCCGTCAATTCCCCGGGAACAGGTTCCGCCAGGTCGAATAAATCGCATTCCTCCGTCCTGCAAAAGTATTCCGTGGTAAAAAGTTCCTGGGTGCAGACAATCTGCGCGCCGTTGGCGGCGGCTTCACGGATGGCGGATTCCGTCTTTTCCTTGTTCACGGAAGGCCGGGCATCTGCGGACAGTTGAATGAGTGCAATTTTCGGCATGCCCCTTCCTTACCCCGTTTCCCTTCCCATTCCAAGCAGGGAAAATGAACGTGGCGCGATTATTTGGTGGAAAACGGCCCGGAAAGTGCTATGAAATTGCAATATGGAACCCGTCACCCCCACTCTGCCCGACGACGACGTAGCCGCCATTGACCGGCTCGGCGCCATTTACAAGGAGCTTTCCTCGGAATTGAGCAAAATGATCATTGGCCAGCAGCGCGTCGTGGAGCTGCTGAGCATCGCCCTGTTTTCCCGCGGGCATGCCCTCCTGATGGGAGTTCCGGGCCTGGCGAAGACGCTGCTGGTCAGTTCCGTGGCAAAAACGCTGGACCTTAGTTTCAACCGCATCCAGTTCACGCCGGACCTGATGCCCGCGGACATTACCGGCACGGACATCATCCAGGATGATTCCGCCGGCGGCAAGCGCCAGTTCGAGTTCATCAAGGGGCCCGTGTTCGCCAACATCGTGCTGGCGGACGAAATCAACCGCGCCCCCGCCAAAACCCAGTCCGCCCTGCTGGAGGCCATGCAGGAGCGCCGCGTCACCGTCATGGGCCGCACCTTCACCCTGCTCCCCCCCTTTTTCGTGCTTGCCACCCAAAACCCCATTGAACAGGAAGGCACCTACCCCCTGCCGGAAGCCCAGCTGGACCGCTTCATGTTCCTGATTGAAGTGGACTACCCCACGGAGGAGGAGGAAATGCGCATCGCCCGGGAAACCACCGGAACCCGGAGCGAGGAACTCAAGCACATCCTCTCCGGGGAGGAAATCATCTTTTACCAGGATCTGGTGCGCCGCGTTCCCGTTCCGGAACATATTTACGAGTATGCCGTGAAACTGGTGCGCGCCACCCGCCCCACCCTGGAAACTTCCCCGGAATGGGTAAAGCAGTATGTAGCCTGGGGCGCAGGCCCCCGCGCCGTCCAGTTCCTGATTCTTGGGGCCAAGACCCGCGCCGCTCTCCAGGGCAGCTACATCGTCCGCAGGGAAGACATAGACGCCATTGTGGAACCTGTGCTGATGCACCGCGTGGTCACCAACTTCGCCGCGGAATCCCAGGGCATCACGCCCCGTAAGGCCGTGGCGCGCCTGGCGGCGGAAATCTGACCGCCGTCCCGGCATCATCAATCCCCTTTCCCTGCCCCATGAAATACCTGAATCACAACCTGCTCAGCCGCCTGGGGAACCTTCCCCTGGAAGCGCGCCACAGCATGACGGGGAACGTATCCGGCCGCCACAGAAGCGCCAGCCGCGGCTCCTCCGTGGAGTTTGCGGAATACCGCAAATACGTGGCCGGAGACGATACGCGCCGTCTGGACTGGAAAGCGTATGCACGGTCGGACAGGTATTACATCAAGGAGTTTGAAGCGGATACCAACCTGCGCGCCTACATCGTCATGGATCTTTCCGGCTCCATGAATTATCATCCGGAGCAGGTGGAGACCAAGTATATGCGCGCGTGCAGGCTGGCGGCCAACCTGGCTTACATTGCCATCCGGCAGGGAGACGCGGTGGGACTGAGTTTTGCCCGGCAGACGAAGGACGGCGCCGCGCTGCACATCCCCGCCTCCCGCCGCCCCGCCCACCTGAACGTGCTCATCAGCCAGATGGACACGCATTCTCCGCAGGGGGAGACCGTCCTTCCCGATACCCTGCATGAACTGGCGGAACGCGTCGGCCGCCGCGCCCTGGTGTTGATTTTCTCAGACCTGTTCACAGATACGGCGGAGCTTAAAAACGCCCTCCGCCACCTCCATTTCCGCAAGCATGACGTAGCCGTATTCCATCTGGTGGACCAGCTGGAAATAGATTTTGACTTTGACCGCCCCATCCGCTTCGTGGACATGGAAGGCGGCGGCTCCCTGATTACGGAGCCGGACCTTATCGCGGACGAGTACCGGGCTATCGTGGCCAGCTATCTGGAAGAAACGCGCCGGATCTGCACGGATATCAATGCGGACTACCGCCTGGTCGGAACCGGAGATTCCCTGGAAGACGTGCTGACCGGCTTCCTGATGGGACGTCAGAAAAAGAAGGCGGCCGGATAAATGCCCGGCTGTCTCACGGAACGGTTGATTGCTCCGCGGAACGGATGCAGGATGCACCCAGACGCTCCCCGGATTGCAGGAAGCGTCTGTTTTTCATCTCTTTCCCTTTTTTCCATTGTGGATGCACCCGTTAAAATGATCGTGGGCCTGGGCAACCCGGGCAGAACCTATGAAGACACCCGCCATAACGCGGGGTTCATGGTGCTTGACCGCCTGGCCGCCCGGTGGGGGGCCGTATTCAAGGCGGACAGGCAGCGCAAGTGCGAGGTGGCCGCCGGCCCCGGCGTCCTGCTGGTGAAACCCTCCACGTTCATGAATGAATCCGGTCTGTGCGTGGGCCCCATGATGCGGTTTTTCAAACTGGATCCCCGCAGCGTGTTCGTCATTCATGATGAAGTGGATTTCCCCCTGGGCGTGATCAAGCTGCGGGAAAAAGGCTCCGCAGGCGGCCACAACGGCATTAAATCCCTCATCGCCCACATGGGCACCCAGGAATTCCCGCGCCTCCGTTTCGGCATCGGCCAGCCCCGTGGCAAAGGGGAAATGATAGGGCACGTGCTGGGCAAATTCCGCCCGGAGGAACGCGAGCTTCTGGACGTGACGCTTGGCAAGGCGGAGGACGCCGTGCTGTACACCATGGAACACGGCATTACCAGGGCAGGCAATATTTTCAACGCTGTTCCAGGCTGACAGCCGCATGAAAGGCCGCCCCATTTGCGCCATGACGCATCCCTGGACGGGCCGGAGAGCGTTTTTTCCTGAAGACGGAGCAGCCCGGGCTGCAGGATGATACGGCTGCCTCAGGCGCCCGGCGGCGTCCAGGAATACTCAGGGGGCGCGCATGCCTTCTTTTTTCGCCCGCCCGCCATGTACGGTATTGCTAAACAAACGGGAATCCGTTAGGATTTTTGCACCTTTTCCCCTCTCCTCAGGACCAATCCTGCTTCATCTTCATGGCTGAATTAAGTTCACAAGCTCCCCGCAGGCACATGCAGGCCAACAAAAGGCGGCATCCCAAGGCAAAGCCCAGGAAACGATTCTGGAGCTTTATCCGAAAGCTTGTCCTGTGGTGCCTGGTGATGGCGGCTATCGGCGCGGCCGTGGGATACTTCGGATTCATGATGGCCTGGAAACGTTATGACAACTGGGCGGCGGAATTTGATCTGGAACGCATCAACGACCTGGAAAAACCCAGCATTATTTATGACCGGAACGGGGAGGAAATAGGCCGTATTTATGTGGAGAACCGCAGCTACGTCACGCTGGACAAAATCTCCCCCGCCATGATTAATGCGCTGATTGCCCAGGAAGATTCCCGCTTCCGGGAACATCCGGGCTATGACTTCCTGGGGATTCTGCGGGCAGGCCGGGAGTATATCCACAACAGCGGGGACGCCAACCAGGGCGCCTCCTCCATCACCCAGCAGCTTGCCAGAAATGCGTATGACCTGAAAAACCGTGCCAAAGCCAGGAATGAGGGCAGCTTTGGCCGCAAATTCGTGGAAATAGCGCTGGCGCGCCGCATTACGGAACGGTACAGCAAGGACCAGGTTCTGGAATTTTACCTGAACCGCGTTTACTTTGGCAGCGGGTTTTACGGCATCCGGGCCGCTTCCCTGGGCTACTTCGGCAAAGAGCCGGCGGATCTGACCACCCGGGAGGCCGCCTCCATCGCCGCCCTGATCAAAAACCCGAACGGACTTTCCCCTCTGAATAATCCGGCTAGCAATCTGAAATGGCGCAACCACGTTCTCAACCGCATGGCCAAGGAGAAATACATTACGCCGGATGAAGCGGAACGCCTCTCCGCCATGGAGCTGGGGCTGAATCCCAAGCCGCTGAAACGCGGCGTCTCCCACATTTACGACCGCATTTCCTCAGAAATCACCGCATACCTGGGGGAGGAGCGCGTCAATGCCGCCGGGCTTAAAATTTACACCACCATTGACAGGCAGCTCCAGGAAGTTACCGGAAAAGCCCTGGAACAGGCTCTGGAAAACATTGAAAAACAACCCGGTTACCGTCATCAGAAGGCCGCAGACTACCACAGCGGTTCCGCGAACAAGCCGCGCTATCTGGAAGGAGCGCTGCTGGTGGTGGACAACAAATCAGGCGCCGTCCTGGCCTACCACGGAGGCAGGGATTACACCAAGCGCCAGTATGACGCCATCAGGGACGGAGCCCGCCCCACCGGCACCTCCATCCTCCCTTTCCTGTACGCTACAGCCTTTGACACGGGAAAAAGCCCTGTCACCCGCATTCTGGACGATGCCATCGACAACCGCCTGACGGGCATCGGCGGTTCGGAAGGAATCCTGGGGGAATGGGGGGCGGAAAACTCCAAAAACCGTTATGAAGGCATGATTACCGCCCACCGCGGCCTGTCCGCCTCCAAAATCGCCGCATCCCTGCGCATGGGGATGGAGATGGGCACGGCCCCGTTCGTCAAGAAGCTGACGGATTTCGGCATCCGCAAGCCCGTGAGGGAAGCGGGCAGCACGGAAGTAAATCCCGTTTACCGCCCCAAAATTTTCGTGGGCACGGAGCCTGCCTCCCTGAAGGAAATGACGCTGGCCTACACTGCCATCCCGAACGGGGGTTCCCGCCCTCAGGATATTTACTATCTGGACAGGATAGAAGATGAAGACGGCCAGCTGATCTGGGAATCCACCCAGGCGATTGAAACCCGGAACAATGCCCAGATACGGAAGGGGGCCACATCCACAGCCACGGCTTTCCAGCTTCACAACATCCTGAATTCTTCCCTGAAAAACGGTTCAGCCCAGCGCGTTGCCCCGTATCTGCCGAAAAACTTCAAGGGCGGCGTGAAAACAGGCACCACGTACGACTTCGCGGACAACTGGCTGTTTGGGTATGACAGCCGCATTACCTGCGGCATCTGGGTAGGGTTCCTGGAAGGCAAAAAGCCCATTTATCACGGAGCCTTCTCGTCAGACACCTGCGCTTCCGTGCTGGGCGCCGCCATCACGGAAGCGGAACGGCAGTTCCCTGCCGGAGAACTGGCCCCTCCCCCCAGCGTAGAACGGGTGGAAATCTGCCTGACCACCGGGAAGAGGGCCACGCACAGCTGTTATGACATTGACCCGTCGGATAAAAAATACCGCCGACACACCATATTCGAATACCTCCGCAAGGGGGATTCCAGCCTGCCTTTCTGCGACCTCCACGGGGAGGACGTCTCCGCACCCGTCTCCACCTTCACGGCCCAGAACCGCATTCTTCCCCTGCCGCCCATCCTGCCCACCAGGCCCATCCTCCAGGGGGACGATCCCTACCATACGGAGCTGAACCAGGTCCCGGCCAACCGCAACTTTGAACTGCTGGGGGCTGGCGAAAACGTGCCGGAAGCGCAAGCCATTTCCGCAGATCCCGTTTCTTCAGACCATACGGATACAAGCATTACGCTGCCGGCGCCCAGGCCCATCACCATTCCCGTGCCGGAATTCATCCACCTGTAACTTTTTCCCCTCATGCCTTCCCCATCCCAGGACACGGTAGCCTGCACATGCCCGTCATGCGGCAACCTCTTCGCCGTGAAGGCGTCTTTTCTGGGACGCCAGGTAAAATGCCCCATCTGCACCGCTTCAGTCACAGCCAGGCAGGAAGAAAAGCCCAGGCCGGAAACGGAAGAACAGGACGCCGTCCCCTGCCTCTGCCATATTTGCGGCAATTCCTTTGCCGTCAGGGCCGCCTGCGTAGGCAGCCGTGTGGAATGCCCCGTCTGCCACTCCGCTGTCACGGCCGTCAAACGGGAAGAAGCGCTTTCAACATTCCCGGGCCGGACGCCTGAAGCTGCAGAGAAAGCGCCCGGAAATCCGAAACACACGGCTATTCCGCCATTTGCCGCCGGTGTTCCGCACACTTCCGCGTACTCCGCTCCGCATACACCGCTCGCACCAAAGAAAAAGACGGACAAACGGACCATTTCCGTTCACGGGCCCACCACTCCGGGCCCCAATAAATCCACGACAAAAATCCGTAAAAGGAAAGAGGGAAACGCCGCTCCGGCCATTGCCGCGCCACGCTGCGCCGCCCTGGCCCCGGAAGAGCCGGAATACCGCGCTGCCGCCGCGGATACCATGCGCAGTGAACGCCGGCCCACCTGGCATATATGGCTTTTTGTCGCGGGACTGGTTCTTTCCCTTCTGGGCGTGTTCATGTTCCTGCGCGGGAGGGATATGGAAGCGGAAAACTCCAAACTTCTGAATATCTCAGACCGGTTCGTGGATCATGAAGCGCTCTTTTCACAGGAAGTGAATAAAGACCTGCTGGAGCAATTGCAGCAGAGGGAGCGGCAATACCTCATAGCCCACAGCCGCAGGGAGGAAGACCGGAAGGCGGAATCCATTTCCCCCCATATCACGGCGGCCATGAATGAACTGGCCCTCTACTGCATGGCGGAATCGGATGAAGAGAGGCTCAACTACGTAATGAATCCCGCAGCCGTAGACCCCAAACTGGCCTATTGGGACTCCTACGGCCAATACAAGGACTACCTGCCCCAGGAAGCGGGCAGAAGCTCCAAAAACGGGGACCTGCTTCAGATCTCCGTGCTGATGGACGACAACACTATCCGCCCTGCGGTTTTCCTGTATGACCGGAATTCAGGAAAATGGAAGCTGGACTGGGAAGCCTGGGAGGGCTATTCCCCCATGCTTCCGGCGGAGCTGGAAGCCAAAAAGCCCTCCACCCCCGTTCCCGTCAGAATCATCCTAAGCATGTCCGGCATTTATCAGCCCCCTTTCCTGGAGGAATCCTCCGCGGAAAGCTACCGCAACACGTCATATCTCAACTTCACCCTTGAGTTCCCCAACGGGGAACGCCTGAATGCGTACGTGGACAGGTATTCCCCGCTTGCCCTGGAACTGACCAGGCTGCTTTACAACGGCCCCGTGCGCACCTGCGTGCTCATCCGCTATCCGGAAGACCTGCCCGGAAACCGGGCCGTTATTATTGACCAGCTTCTGCACTCCGGCTGGATGAGCGACGCCACCCGCAGGCTTCTTCCCACCAATAATTGAAAATCAAAAATCGGTTCCCGCTTTCCATGAGTTCCAAAGCACTAGCGCAAACACAGGACAAAGCCCTCCAACTCAACCTGGCTTCCACCATTTACGGCACCTTTGCGGAAATCGGAGCCGGACAGGAAACGGCCAACTGGTTTTTCCGGGCATCCGGAGCCGCCGGAACAGTGGCCAAAACCATTTCCGCTTATGACATGACCGTCAGCGACACCCTGTACGGGCCGGTCAAGCGCTACGTTTCTGAAGAACGACTGAAAGGCATGCTGGACTACGAATTTACCCAGCTCGTCAACCGCCTGGGCCCCCAGCGTGGCAAAGACACCCGCTTCTTTGCCTTCTGCAATACGGTAAAAGTCAAAGGCTACCGGGACAACGGCCCCTGGCATGGCTGGATAGGGGTGCGCTTCCAGCTGAAACCGGAGGCAAAACCGTCCGACCTGATTATTCACGTTCGCCTGAACGACCCGGACCACGACCGCCAGATGAAGGACCTGGGCATCCTGGGCGTCAACATCCTGCACGCCGTCTTTTTCAAAAGGGACCGTCTGGAGGAATTCATTGAATCCCTGGTGGACAATCTGGATCCCCGGCTGGTGGAAATAGATGTCGTCCGTTTTGAAGGCCACGGTTTTTCCATGGTGGACAACCGTCTTTTCGCGCTCCAGCTCGTCCAGTCCGGCCTGACGCCGGCCACCCTGTTCCTGGCGAACGGCCAGGTGGCCCAGGCGGCGGATGTGCTGTACAAGCGCCCCATCGTGTTGATGAGGGGCAGTTTCAACCCCGTCTGCAATCTGCATCTGGAAGTCATGGCCCAGGTGAAAAAAACCTTCCTCTCCCACATCAATGAGACGCAGGCGGACCGCTGCATGGAAATTTGTGAAATATCCATGAATAACCTGCTCCGCGGCGATGATGTGGACCATCTGGAATTCCTGGACAGGGCGGACAGCCTCAAGGCTCTCGGCAAAAACGTTCTGATTACCAAAATGGCCCGTTTCGACAACCTGTCCGGGCTGCTGGCGCGCTACACGAGAGAACCCATTGCCATCGCCCTCTCCATCGGCCTGCTGAATGAGCTGTTCAAGGAAAAATGGACGGAGGACATTCCCGGAGGCATTCTGGAATCCTTCGGACGCACCTTCCAGAACAAAACGCGCCTGTACGTCTCCCCGTGGCTCAACCGCAAATCCGGGGAATTCGTCACGGCACGCACTTTCCGCGCGCCGGAACAATACGTGCACCTGTACCAGCACTTCCTGGCGAACGGCCTGGTGGTGGACGTGCCCTTTTTCAATGAATTCCTGCTGCGCCACACGCCGCGGGACATCCAGCGCATGATCGCTGCGGATGAAGACATCTGGAAAACGCTGGTTCCGGAGGAAGCGCACCGTTCCGCCCTCCACTTCCGCTGAGTTCCTTTTCAGCAGGCCGCCCCTTCCTCCCCGCGGCACGGCCCTCCCAATGCCGCGGTCTCTCCGTTCCTGAAACCGGATAATCCGGCACGGCCCCTCCCGCCTGCCCTGCCGGGCTTCCCGCCACTGGTCAGGAAAACTTAACAATTCCGTAAGATTGTCTTGCCATAAGGCAGGAATCTCATTAAGGTCTTCGAGTTCCATTTTTATCATGAATACCATTATTATCGGCTCCCAATGGGGCGACGAAGGCAAGGGCAAAATGATCGATTTCCTGACGGAATCCGCCGACGTGGTGGCACGCGGCCAGGGCGGCAACAACGCCGGCCATACTGTAATTGCCAATGGAAAGAAATATATTCTCCACCTGGTTCCCTCCGGCATCCTGTGGCCGGACAAGCTTTGCGTCATCGGTAATGGTGTGGTGCTGGACCCCATCGGCCTGGTGGAGGAAATCAATGAACTCCGCGGCCAGGGCGTGACCATTACAAAAGACAACCTTCTCATCTCCGACCGCGCCCACGTGGTCCTTCCCTTCCACAAGGAAATGGACGCCGCCCAGGAATCCGCCCTCGGCAAAAAAGCCATCGGCACCACCAAGCGCGGCATCGGCCCCACTTACGCGGACAAGGCACGCCGCATCGGCGTGCGCATGGCGGATATGAGGGATCCCGCGATTTTTGACGAAGTGCTGCGCCGCCGCATCAAGATGGCGAATGCGGAAATGGAACGCATGGGCCTTCCCGCTATGGATGAAGAAAAAATGGTGGCGGAAGTAAGCGCCGCCGCGGATGTGCTGCGCCCCCACATCACCAACACCATTCCGGTTATGCACGAAGCCGTGGCCTCCGGAAAAAGCATCCTCTTTGAAGGGGCCCAGGGAGCTTACCTGGATGTGGACTTCGGAACCTATCCGTTCGTCACCTCCTCCAACACCTCTTCCGCCGGCGCCTGCACCGGCACGGGTGTTCCTCCGCACAAAATTGACCGCATCATCGGCGTCTGCAAGGCCTACACCACCCGCGTGGGCGCAGGCCCCTTCGTCACGGAGGATGAAGACATCTCCAACCATCTGCACAGCATGGGCCGCGAATTCGGCGCCACCACGGGCCGCCCCCGCCGTTGCGGTTGGTCTGACGGCGTGCTGCTGCGCTTCTCCGCCATGTTCAACGGTTTTGATGAAATGGCCATGACCAACCTGGACGGCTACGACAAGTGCCCGGAAATTAAAATCTGCACGGGTTACGATCTGGACGGGGAAATCCTGGCTTATCCGCCCGCCACAGTGGATGAATGGGAACGCTGCAAGCCCGTGTATGAAACGGTGCCCGGCTGGATGCAGGACATTTCCTCCTGCCGTTCCTGGGAAGAGATTCCGGAACAGGCCAAGAAATTCGTCAAACGCATGAGCGAGCTCATCGGCTGCCCCGTCACAACCGTGGGCGTAGGCCCCGACCGCGAACAGACGATTGCCGTGCAATAAACCTCGGCAGTTCTCGTTATTATTTCCTTCAAAGCAGTTCCGCATACATGGCGGAACTGCTTTTTTATTGTCAGCTAATAAAGGCCGAACACACGTTTCAACGCTTTCTCCGCCACCGTTTCTCCACGGCAGCGGCATGGGAAAAACTTATTTTCCACCCTGCATCTTTGCATGAAGCGCGGAAATGCCTCCTCTAAAACACATGAAAACGGCAATTTTGCCGCTTCCA
>ERZ1503854.386-NODE-386-length-13106-cov-3.041606_pt1 | contig 13106 bp, 7 predicted proteins | sample MGYA00572259_ERZ1503854 | MGnify/ENA primary metagenome ERZ1503854 (study PRJEB39906, sample SAMEA3182061) | gut metagenome | biome: human; feature: gut; material: Stool; isolation source: human stools | place: Canada | collected 2013-01-14 ...
ATCATGGTTTTTCATATCATCAAGCAGCAAACAGAAATGGCCGGTATCAAAAAGAACGTGAGCCCGCATACGTTCCGCCATTCTTTCGCCACCCACCTGTTGGAAGGGGGAGCCAACCTGCTTGCTATCCAGGAGATGCTGGGACATGAAAAGATTACCACCACCGAAATCTATACGCATATCGACCGCCAGTTCCTGCGGAAAGAGATACTGGAACATCATCCACGTAGCAAGCCGCGGGATTAGAACAGCCGTTCCATGCGTTCGATCAGCTCATCGCCCAAAGCCCTTTTGACAACAATATGCTCTTTGACTGCCGTGACAAAGGGATTGCTCTCGAATGCACCGCGCACACCTTCGAAATCTTCCTGCTTCTCTTTATCCGAACCATCCACACCGAAACCGGTCATGAAAGTAAGGGAGAATTCTTTCTTCGCATCTTTATAAAGCAGATTATCCAATCCGATCACCGAGTCTTGCCAGCGGCGGACAAGATCGACGATCTGTGCTGCCGATATTGATGATAGGTTCACACCGTAATACTCTTCCAGCATATCATACGCCCATGTCCATTCCATATCATAATAATTGGAATGCATGGCTGCAAAGAACTCTTCTATCGCCTCAAGCGAAGTTATCTCGCCTTCTTCAACTTTCTCGATCAACCTGTCCAATTCTTCACGAGGAAGGATCAACCCGGAAAGATCCAGCCATTCCCCACGACCAGCTGAAGAAGTCGGTTTCAACTGTGACCAGACTTCTTCCATAGAACGGAAATCCGTTCCTTCCAGGCGCTTGATCAAGGAGTTCCCCAAGAATTTATTGATTGCCATACCATAAAGATCGAGGGCCGTACGCAAAGAGGAACCTTTGATACGAGTATTTTGATAATAATAGACTTCGGATGTCTCACCCACCAACTCTTGCAGGTTCTTCAAGATTCCGACAGCTTTCATCATCTTGTAGATGGTATACGGACTTAGCAAGTTGTAGTTGATCATATCCAGCCGTTGCTGGTCGGTACGCTTATCACGCTTCGGCCATTTCTGCGCATCGCGGATCGTACCGACGCTACGCAGGTTTACACCGGGAACCAAGTAAGTCTCATCGTCTTTCTCTATCAGATAAGAAAAAGGCATGTCCGACGTATCGCTATGATGGTGATGGCGCCCCATTACCAGAGAGAAAGCCCCGACACGCGCAGGCCACAGGATATAGGAGTCACTGGTCGTCTTGGAACCTCTCTCCACAATACCCTGGTGGATGGGGCCCAGCTTATACATATGGTTACTTTGGTTCGAGCCGCTTCCGGCGTTCAGAAACGAATACATGCCGGCAATCAGCAGGCTGCTCTTATGCATCGACACAGTAAAAGGTCCTGCAAAGATAGCACAAGCCTCTCCGTTCTCAAAAGCGCAGTTGCTGAACAGAAGTGAATCATGCGCAGAGAAGTTATGCGTCACATGGCACGCCTGCCCGATAAAACAACGGATAATCTTGGCGGCATCGGCAACCACAGCCCCCGAAGAAATGATAAAATCCTCCGCGATAACGCTGTCGCCAATATACACCGGAGCATTCACATTGCTATTGACCGTACCGTTATCGAGACGGGTACAGTTTTCGACCGTTGCATAATCGGCAATCACAGTATTGCGCACAGTCCCTGTATTGATTATTTTCACATGGTTGCCGATAAAACCATAGTTGCCAGTCTGCCGTTCGGCAAAATCGGCAATCATCGCCTGCAAACGCAGTATTAAAGCCGGCCGATGACGATATAAAGCTATCAGATAGGCCAATGATGCAGACAAGCCATTATAAATGGGTACTTCACGGCCTCCCGTTTCATTCAGTACGGACACTTCGACATTGTTCCCGAAAGAGGACCTTCCTTCTACATACATCACGTTCACGTTCTGTATGAAACAATCATCGCCTATGAAATAATTGGAAATATAATTGTGCACGTTTTCAATCAGCGTATTATCGCCGATCTCACAATTATGCAAAGTTGCATTCCGGATACCGCTATGTTTCTTCACCCCTCCCGGAAGAGTAAATTCCTTTTCAAAAAGGCCCAATGCCACATTCCCTGAAAAATGAACATTACAAACGTGTTCGGCATGAAAAGGGCTGGCGACCTTTATGTTTTCCCAATTATCGGCCGTACAGCCGTTCTTCTCCAAATCTGCAATTTCTTCCGATAGCAGATGCCTTAAATATCCTTCACTCATTCTTCATCATATTGTTGGAAAAGAAAATCGTTATAAGGGAAACGAGTAATATGAATCTGTTTCACCCGCTCGTACAGCAAGGCTTTGAGTGCATCTATATTCGTCCGTTCCTTGGCTGAGATAAAGATACAATTATCCTGCATCTTATTCATCCAAGTGCGTTTCAATTCGTCCAAATCGATATTCTCACGTGTACGCGGAGTCAGGTCATCTTCATCCTTCGGGACAAAAGTGAAAGCATCGATCTTATTGAACACCATAATCATCGGTTTCTCCGTCTTGTCGATTTCCGATAAGGTACGGTTCACCACCTCGATCTGTTCTTCAAACGTCGGATGAGAAATATCGACGACATGCACCAACAAGTCCGCTTCACGCACCTCATCCAAAGTCGATTTAAAAGATTCGACCAGTTCGGTCGGCAACTTACGGATAAAGCCGACCGTGTCGGACAGCAGGAAAGGCAGATTGTCGACAATCACCTTTCGGACAGTCGTATCGAGTGTCGCGAACAGTTTGTTCTCGGCAAACACTTCGCTCTTACTAAGCAGGTTCATCAATGTGGACTTTCCGACATTGGTATAACCGACCAGTGCCACGCGGACCATCTTTCCGCGGTTCTTCCGCTGCACGCTTTTTTGCTTATCGATCTCGACCAGGTCCCGTTTCAGCTTGGATATCTTATCCAGGATGATACGCTTATCCGTTTCCAACTGAGTTTCACCCGGTCCACGCATGCCGACACCGCCACGCTGACGCTCCAAGTGTGTCCACAAACGAGTCAGGCGGGGCAACATATATTTATATTGCGCCAATTCCACCTGTGTCTTCGCATGAGCAGTCTGTGCACGACGGGCGAAGATATCCAGGATCAGATTCGTACGGTCCAGAATCTTTACCTGCAACTCTTTCTCGATATTACGCAATTGCTTGGCGGAAAGTTCGTCATCGAATATCACCAACCCGATCTCGTTTTCCACCACATATTCCTTTATCTCCTGCAACTTGCCGGAACCGACAAAGGTCACGGAGTTCGGATAATCCAGTTTCTGATAAAAACGTTTCACAGCTTCGACACCTGCCGTATCGGCCAAAAAGGCCAATTCATCCAGGTATTCCTTCACTTTCTGCTCATTCTGTTCAGGAGTAATCAGTCCTACGAGAACAGCCTTTTCTGTCTGTGCTTCAGATATAATAAATTCTTTCATACGGCAAAGATAGTAAATTCAATTATTTATGTATATTTGTACCCATAATATCAAACCAAAATAGTATTAACTATGAAAAAGGAAGTCATACACTTTGTTCAGTATGTACTTGTAAAGATTTTATTCTTCGGTGCAGCTTATCCGCTCCAGGCACAAGTTTCCAATCCATCCTCATGGGAAAGTTTTGTCGGTAGCGATGAAAATAGGCTTATTTCGGATACGCTCAGATTGCAGACATTCGGGGATTCAGAATGGGATAATTGGGGATATACGTTAACTGTAAATTCTTCTCTTATCCAAGAGAAACATACGATAAAGATACCTGTCGGTTCCGGAATCATTTTTTCCCCCTTCTCGCTTAATAATTATACAAATGTAAAAATCGTATCACATATTGCCGGACTCAAACTAGAACCCGGTGAGTTGTTATTATTTAACGTTCACCGTAATAATTCCGATGAAGTCATAACAGGAAACACTCCTGAACAAGGTAAAGATTACATGGGTTACAGATATCTTACAATCGGAAGCAATCCAAGCTCTTTTGCTATAACGACAAACAAAAAAGTCAATACACAGAATGGATATTATATGACCGATAGCGTTTTTGCTTATGGCGACATCCCTTCATATTCTCTATTCTCTGGTATCGGAAACTGGAACGACACAACCCTTTGGTCGCATCTTCCTCCACTCCGCCACAGGAATGCGCTCATAAAAGGGAATGTAAATATAACAACAGATACGTATTGCAAAGATATCGCCATTCATTCCGGATCACTGGAGATCAATCCTGGCAGCCTGTTTATCCTACAGAATTTGGACCTATACGAAAACAAAGCCTCTCTCCATTCAGGAGGGATGATACTTCTTTCCGGCCGTATCACCTTCCATAAAACTTTTGAAGAACCCGGCAAATGGTATTTTATCTCATTTCCTTTCGACGTTTATCCGCCTGGCATCGACCTCCACTTCGAACAAAAGGATGCTACGCCTAACGACGGAGGCAACTATTTTTATGTCCAATCCTACAACGGAGACAAGCGGGCATCGTCCAACCAATCTGCCGGGAATTGGGAAGTCGTGCCCATCCGTCCCGATAATGTCCCCCTGTTCGAAAAAAACAAAGGTTACCGCATTAGACGAGAAAACGACAAACCGAACTTTATCTTTTTCATCTCGACCCGGCGACATCCCCGAAAATTTTGCCAATATAGGAGTAATTGCAATTCCTTTAAATTCCGACAGTTCTTCAGGCAATCAAGAAAACCATGGCTGGTATTTGTGCGGCAATCCATTCCCCGCACTACTTCCATTAACCCAAATCGAAAAAAACAGGGCTTTGGATGGAAATATCTATGTATATGACGGAAACGGTTATAAAACCTATTCCCTTAATAGCAACTATGCCCTCCCTCCTTTCGCCGCCTTCTTTGTAAAAGCATCCTCACCGACCGAGTTGAAAATATCGTCCAACAGCACACCCACAAAAGCAATAAACATAATCCCGACAAACTTCCCTATGAGTAAAAGTATAACCGAACCCCATCCCGACAAACAAAGCACAGAGATAGAGCTCCCCAATACAGAGAATTTCCGTTTTTTCATAAAAGACGGCCAACTGCACCTGCAAAATATCCCGGAAGCAGGATATATCAAAGTTTTTAACATGATGGGACACTGCATGTTTCAAAAAAGAATACGACAAGGTTCGCTGGTAGTTCCGTTCACTAATCTCTCTGGAATGTACATTTTACAAATACATTCCGCCAACTATCAAAAATACTATAAAGTGGTCCTTCCATAAATACAACAAAGGCGAAATGTAAAAGTGCTTTATTCTCGCACTTCACATTCCGCCTTTACCCTATAATTCAGTATAATATGAACTATTACAACTTATATTTTTTCTGCTGTACATTCCATCCGCCGACAGTTAATGAAAACTCGCCTTCTGTAACTTTATCCACAGATGTATCAATAAGTACCTGCTTCGTTTCACCTGGCAACAACGAGAAAAAATTATCCGTATAGAACGAAGGGCGAACAGGCTTGCCCGCTTTATCCAGAAATTGAAGTTGCGTAAAGAAAGCAATCCGGGAAGAAGTATTCTTCAACGAAACTTCAATATAATACCGCCCATCAACTTCTTTCGTTTTGTACTTCGTCTGAAGCCGGGCCGTTGGCATATCATTCAGAGATTCAAAACCGGAAGAGGTTGGTCCTGTTAAGATTTCCTTTCCTTCATAAGCGGCATTGGAACGCCAATAGAACGTAGACGCTACTTCTTTTCCCTTTTCATCCGACAAACCAAGCCGGATAAAATGCACAGGGGTTATATCTGATGGAAAATCGATTTTAAACAAATCATTCAGCACCTCATCTTCACCGATATCAATCCGTTGAGAGTAAGAAAAGACCTTCTTGCTATTCAAATCATATACATCAGCCTTGACCTTGTAATTTTTAAAAGACCGATAATAATCATTACATACCGAAACCATATTCTTCAAATAATCAAACTGCGCATGTAAAGGCTCCAATGCATTCTGAGTATGATATAGTGAAGCCGTCGGTTCCAACGACCAATCCCACATACGGGCACATACCTGGCGTACCGGACAATTATGATACCAGAATAATAACCCTGAACAATAGCGATCCCCATAGTCCAGCTTATTATAATTCCAAACCTCCCAAATTGTCTTTGAATTCATTGCTCCTACCAACTGGCCTTTTTTAGCAAACTCTTCTATCGACTGCGAGGTTCCGTAATTATTGACAAGATCTTTATACATAGTGGACATTAAATGGAAGCCTCCCCCATCGTGATAATCCCAGACCTCTTTATTGATCGGCCATAAATCTTTCTCATCCATCACCTCCCGTAAAGTTTCAAGGGTCGGCAACGTTGGCGCTCCATACTCTGGGTTAAAACCATCCACACGGCTTCCACGTGGCGAGGCCGTATTCTCATAATGCTGCATCGGATTCACTTGCTTGTAGGGACTGCCATCATGCACACCATCACATTCCGATTGCATCTGATAACCGCGTGTACCATCCAATTTCATAATCAGATCTTTTGCACCCACCACTTCCGTACTTTCATTAGAAGAAACATAATAAGCCAGGGAAGGATGATTCCGTAAACGTTTTACCGTCGATTCCAGATTTGCCAAATAAAGGGCCTGGTCGTGTGGATGTTTCGTATCGCCTGTCAACCAAAATTCCTGCCAAACCAACAGTCCCATTTCGTCACACAATTGGAAAAAGTAGTCGGATTCTGCAATACCGCCTCCCCACATACGCACCAAATTAACGCCGGATTGTTTGGTATAGCGCAATTCTGCATAAGTACGTTCATCCGAATGCCGCAACATTCCTTCCGGTATCCAGTTCGTTCCCCGGATAAAGATCTTCTTGCCATTGACATAAAACTGACGGGATTTGTCTGGTGTATTCTGATCCGATGTAATTTCGCGAATACCAAAACGAGTCTTCAACGAATCCGAAACTTGCCCTTTAACAGAAACTGTCATCTTCAATTCATACAAATCCGGTTTACCTTTAAACAACGGCCACTACAACCGAGGATTATCAATTTTCAACTGCGGAAATTCTTCAGGCGTAAAGACTATTTCACGAGTTTCTCCACGAAAAAGGCTTATCTCTTTTGAAAAACGAATATTTTCACCTGTTATTTCACCAGCAACGACACATTTGACCGACCCCGTCGTCGGATTAATAACCTCGACAGAGACAGTCTCCTCGGCTTTATCATATCCAGGCTTGGCAAGTTCAGAACGAATAAACGGATTGCGGATCGCAGCTTTGTCAGTAGCATACAACGATATGCTTTTCCAAATGCCGGTATTCCGGTCACGTATACCGTCCAAGAAAGTAAAGTCCCAACCGACAGACATCAGCATCGTCGTGTTCAGCCCTATATTCCCGTCACCACCGTTATGAAATTCTCCTACAGCTCCCCACTGTTTTTGTTTGACGGTTCCAGACATATCGACCGGATAGACTTTTACTGCCAAAGCGTTCGTTTCGCCTACTCGGGCGAACTCTGTTATATCCACATAATCCTGAATAAACATGCCGGAAATATTACTCAGCAAATGACCGTTTACCCAGACTTCCGCCCGATAATTGATCCCGTCCAACTGTAACCAAATGACTTTCCCCTTATAATCAGCAGGAACGACGAAATCGGTACGAAACCAATAAGTATAAAAATCACGTCCGACAACAGACAAATCCGGAATGATATTGCTCGTCAGTTTATTATTCAATCCATAATAAGGTTCGGGATACACTTTGTTATATACGAGAGAATTTAGCACAGTACCCGGAACAATTGCCGGCATCCAGTCACCCGTCTTATATCCGGGCTTCGACACGGCTTCCGCACAGGCTGTAACATCTCCTGCTTTTTTCATTTTCCAAAGGAATGCACCTTGGTGTCCATCTTTTGAATCCAGATAAATCCTATCGGGATTACGATAATAATTCGCATCTTGTCCCCATACAAAGGAACAGCCTACAATACATAAAAATAGAATCAGAACGATTTGCTTCATATTTATTAGCAATAGTCAAATTAAAACTTTAAAACAGAATGTACACAATATTTCATCTACATATATACCCGCTATAGGACATAATATACCCGTCTGCCGATTCCTTGTTTAAACCAGAAAATAACAGACGAGTATCCATTTACATCAGATCAACTGACCTACTTCTTTCAATCGTTTCCTCAACTTTTGAATATCAACATTATGTATATCAGGAGATTTGGATTTACAAATCTGACCGGCAGCAACACCAACTGCTTCACCTGTTACAAGCGACGGTGGCATCACACGCAGACTACCATGAGCATAAGAATCCGTCGAGATACAACGTCCTGCAACCATTACATTTTTCAAACCCGCAGGAGTCAGACAACTAAAGGGGATTCCATGAGATTCTCCTTTCTTATAGCGAGGATACACGGTTGCATCCTGTTTATGGACATCAATATAATAACAGTTACGTCCGATACTGTCCTCAAACTCCTTACGAGCGAGCCAATCTTCCAATGTGAATGTATAATCGCATTTTATCCGGCGACTTTCCCTGATTCCCATCAAATTAGCCGTACTTGCCAAAAAAGAAGCACCAAATGACTTTGGTTCAAACTCGACCAATCCTTCATGTAACTGTCTTACCAATTTACGTCCTTTTATCATTGCTTCAGTCAAAGATACTGGATCTGTACTATCAACAGTCACATGACCGGCATTGAATCCTAAGATACCCGGTCCGATTAACTTGTCATTCATGTGCTTATCTTTCACCAATGGGTATTTAGGGTTACCATAAATAGAATGAATCGGACCATCCTTCCGATTAGTATGGACATTCCCTATTAAAGAAAACTCATAAGGGTCGACATTCGACAAGGTAAAGCACAAAGTACCTTCTTGAACGGAACCACTCTCATCTCCTATTACAAAATCAGCACCAGCCCAAGCCGCAAGATCACCATCGCCTGTACAATCAATATATACTTTAGCTTTGTAAGTTGACAATCCTGCTTTATTAGCAACAACTATTGCATCGACAACCCCCTTACGTTTCATTTCGACAGCAGCCATTGTTGTGAAAAAAAGAACAGATACGCCCTCAGAGGTTACCAAATCGTCATACACGACTTTCAGATATTCACCATTTATAGGCACCCAATTATCATAATGAATATGAGGAACACCTTTCTTTGACTCGGAAAAAACCCGTTCCGCAATTCCTTTATAAATAATCTTCTCACCATCCGTAAAAGGGCACCACGCATTCAGTAAGCCAGAAGTCCCCATTCCACCTAAGGCTCCAGTTCCTTCCATTAACAAAGTTTTGGCACCTTCGCGTGCCGCAGCCGTAGCCGCAGCACATCCCGAAGGTCCTCCCCCCACAACTATTACGTCCCACCCATCATATACCGGTATTTTCGATTTTCCCGGCAAACTGTTACTTTGAGGAGTTTCTGCAGCAAAAGATGTTCCCACTGCTACAGATGCCAAACCTAAAGAACTTATGTTTCTGATAAAACTTCTTCTCTTCATATAATACTTAATTTACCATCCCAGAGTTTGCTCTAATAACTTATTTGCATCCAATTCTGTCACAGGTATAGGCAACAGATAATGTTTTTCCTCTACCACAGCACCAATAGTCGGATTCTGCGCCATCATGGCTTCCTTCAATTTATGCGTACGTACCAAATCAAAACGACGTTGTCCTTCAAATGCAAATTCTTTACGACGTTCCAAAAGAATTATATCCAAGAAATCTTCTTTACTCAATCCTAGCTTAATATCAATAGCAGAAGCCTCGTTCATATTAAGTCCAAAAGCCCTACGACGTATGACATTTAAGCACTCATACGCCTCTGCATCAGAAGTATTTATTGCATTCAAGGCTTCCGCACGCATTAGATAGACGTCCGAATAACGCAATATCGGATAATTATTTTCTCCTCCTTGAGATCTTACGGCCAACGGCGAAGGATCCTGAAATTTATTTACATAACAAGGAAACTCATAATTGGAAGACATATTCGGATACTCTTCCTTCGTATAAAGACGCACATTTACATCCCGACGCAAATCACCTTCCTCGTAACATTCATAATGATTACGTGTCACTGGATCATCTCCATATCCGACCCAACCATTTATATTGACAAACGGAGGACGATAATATCCGTTGTAATTACTACCCGACACACCCGGAGTATTCCGCTTATACTGGATTTCAAATATAGATTCCTGTCCATTTTCTTTTTCCACATCAAAATTATCAGCATAATTCTTCCATAATTTATATCCCATCTGCATCACTTCCGACGTCTCCTTCACTACATTCTGATAATCTTCACGGGTCAAATAAACTTTTGCCAACATAGCAGAGGCGGACCCTTTTGTTGCCCGTCCTAAATATCCCTCTGGAAGTTGCCCGATAGCAGGAAGAACAGATTTTGCTTCTTGCAAATCCGAGATAATCTGTTCATAACATTCGTCAACTGTATTCCGGGGAACTTCTAAGCCATCCAACGAAGTGGTTTGCTTCAATACTAAAGGGACTCCTCCATATATGCGAACCAAATTAAAATAGGCCAACGCCCGCAGGAACTTAGCTTCTCCGATCAGCCGCTTCCTGACATCATCTCTTATCTGTTCGCTCCCCATATTCGAAATATTTTCTATCGCGAAGTTAGAGCGGTTAACTGCCACATAGTGCTTAATCCAAACGGAGTAAACTAAATTCGTATTCCCATCATACTCAAATTTATCTAAAGCATTTTTGTCCAGGTTAGTCGTCGTGCGCCCACCACTCCACTCGCAATCATCAGTACCCTGACTCTGCAATACTTCCCAAAACTGGTTATAAATATCATTATCGGTAAAAACCGAATACGTTCCATAAACAGCAGCTGTTGCATCCTCTTCGGATTTAAAGAAGTTTTCAGGACTCAGATTAGACTCCGGTATCAGATTCATATCCGTACATGAGTTCATCATGACCGAACTCAATATTATAAATGCTATTTTTTTCATAAACTACTTAGACTCTTTTAGAATTTAACATTCAAACCAAACAATACTGACTTTGCAAACGGATAAGAGAATGCATCATATCCGGCTCCCAAGTTATCCTGACCATATTTGCTGACTTCCGGATTATCACCAGAATAGCTTGTTATCGTAAAGAAATTCTGCAAAGAAGCATACACCCGTAATCCCGATACATACTTTGTAAAACTCAAAAATTCAGTAGGCACATTATAACCTAACGTGATATTTTGGAAACGCAGATAAGAACCGTTTTCCACATATTGATTGGAAACACGCATTACAGCCTTTGAACGGAGTGGACGTGGCAACGGAGCATTTTGATTATCAGGCGTCCAATAATTCATCGTTGAAGCAAACATATTTGTTGATCCCTGCATATTCTCCATAGTAACTCTCGTACCGTTATAAACGTCATTTCCGATCGTGAAAATCGTATTTACATTCAAATCAAAATTTTTGTAAGAGAACGTGTTATTGAATCCTCCAAAAAGCTTTGGCTGTGCACAACCGATAATCGTACGATCAAGATCGTTGATCACTCCGTCAGGAACACCATCCGGGCCACTAATATCTTTATAGCGGATATCGCCAGGTTTAGCTGTCGGCTGCGCAGAAGATGCTATGTCATCCGTCGTACTGAAAAGTCCGTCATACACATATCCGTAGAACGTTCCTAAAGGCTGTCCGACCTGTATGATACGCCCCAAATGTATTCCGGTTTCATCCTGGCCTGGCTGACTCGGATAAATAAATGAGACATCACCCAAATCCAATACTTTATTCTTGTTATAAGTAAGGTTCAAACTCGTATTCCAAGTGAAATCACCTTCTATCGGCGTCGCATTGATCGCTAATTCAAAACCTTTATTTTCGACTTCTCCAATATTTTTCAGACCGGAAGAGAAACCTGAAGACCCCGGTACTTTCACTTTCAACAACAGATCACGGGTTTTCTTGTAATAACCATCAATAACTACAGTCAAACGATTATTAAAGAAGCCGAAATCGATACCGGCATCGAACTGGGCAGTTGTTTCCCACTTCAGGTTCGTATTGGCAACTTGCGACGGATAATAGCCAGTCACCTTATCTCCACCTGCCACATAACCATTCGAACCCAACAAAGCATACGCAGGGTAAGTACCAATTCCATCTTGGTTACCTGTGATACCGAAACTTACACGAGGTTTCAAATTACTAAAGATATTCAAGTCTTTAATAAAAGATTCCTCAGAAGCTCTCCATGCCAAAGCAGCAGAAGGGAAATACCCCCAGCGGTTATCCGAACCGAAACGGGATGAACCGTCTGCACGGATAGAAGCAGTCAACAAGTATTTATTATTCACTGTGTAGTTAACACGAGCCAGGTAAGAATTCAAAGCCCATTTCTTAACTTCAGATCCAGGAGCCGTATAAGTCGTCCCCGATCCTAAATTATTCATCTGCAAATTATCATTCAAGAAACCATAAGAACCGGCATTAAAACCATCATAGGCCGATTGCTGTTGCGTATATCCGACCATACCCGTAAAAGAGTGTACACCCCATGTATTCGTATAAGTTAGGATATTTTCGTTAATCCACGTATAAGTGTTATTCGAGATTTTCTTGGCTTCTCCATTCTTTTGGCTACCGGAATAAACAGAACGGGGATTATAACTTTTGTTGGTGGCATAATCGATATCAATACCAAAAGAAGATTTGAACTTCAGTCCTTTAATTATATTCCACTCAACAAATGCGTTGTTTAATGATCGGAAATTGGTATGCCAATCCACCTTTTCGTTTATAACTCCAACCGGGTTGTCAAATGTAATGACGCCATTATTGTCACTAAACGTATAACTTCCGTCATCTTGCATCACAGGCAAATTCGGTGGCGTAGTCAAACGGGACTGCAAAACAGAATTTCCAACACGGTTATTGTCGACTTTCGTCATCGTCAGACTTAATCCCAGATTTATCGTTGAAGAGATCTTATGATCAATATTGGCTCGGAAAGCATATTTTTTCATTTCAGATGCTTTGATTACTCC
>ERZ1503854.409-NODE-409-length-12572-cov-17.596149_pt1 | contig 12572 bp, 8 predicted proteins | sample MGYA00572259_ERZ1503854 | MGnify/ENA primary metagenome ERZ1503854 (study PRJEB39906, sample SAMEA3182061) | gut metagenome | biome: human; feature: gut; material: Stool; isolation source: human stools | place: Canada | collected 2013-01-14 ...
ATCCGGTTCTTTTCTTTTTCTGCCTGGCTGTCTATGACAGCTCCTTTGAGGCGGGGGTTGTTTTTGACTTGGATATCGTATCCTTCTTTTCCTGCGTAGATGCCTGCCTGTTTTGTGACGCTTTCGTAGGCGGAGTCTGTGTTTGTTTTTCCTTTTCCTCCGCTTACGCTGACGGCGCTTCCCGGTGTGTAACTGATGGACAGGCCCGATGTCTTGCTCTTTTCTTTGTAATTCTTCTTATCCTGTTCGCTTTCTATGGACATTCTTCCTGCGTTAGCAGTAACTTTGTTTCCTTTGATTGTCCCGCCCCGGATCAGGGTGTCGTTTCCACTTGAGAGGACTGCGTTATTTTCGGCTGTGATTTCTGACGGGGTATGGGTAAGGGTGGTTTCTTCTATCTGTCCTTTTCCTTTCCCGTAGGACGCGCCGATGCCATAGCCTCCTTTGCTGAGGGATGCTCCTATGCTTCCGCTTTTTGCTTTATAGTCTTCTATGGTTGTGCTCTTGTTTTCGGAGGAGAGGATACGGATGTTGTTTCCCGCTTTGAGGATGTTATGATTGCCGCTTATCAAAACGATTTTGAATAAAATAGATTACCGTAGATATTCCCCAAATACATATCATATACGTTATAGATGCAGAAATAATCCCATCAATTTTGTATATCAACCTTACAGCATTATCCACAAAATCAAATAAGATAAATAGCAAATTGGTATATGACCTTTGTGTATTCACAGGAAAAACAATAATCAAAAGTCCTACATAAAATAAAAGAAAGATTTTAACATACCGTATAGCTCCTGATTTAGTAAGCAATAAAGGTCCCCTATTACAAAAATAAATAATAAAAGAATATGGAATACTTATTACCCCAAACATAATTAATGCTGCCTTATATGAGAAAAACATGGCTCCCAGAAATACAAACGTATATAGACAAAAAATAAAAGAGAAAAGCAATTCTGAAACATATAATATGGCAATTTTATGAAAATGATCATGTATCCTCATTGCTTACGCACCTCCACAATCAATTGATTATTTTTCTCCAGATTATCACCTTGTGCTTCAGGGCTATATTCAGAAAAAGAAATTCCATCTCTTCTGGTGTCATCTATCGGTACTATATTGTATATCGTATTCATAACAAAGCTATTGCAGTTATTCGTAAGCGGATTATATCTCCAATAAGGATTCCCGTTATTTGTCGGTTCATAATAAGGCTTTTTTATCCAATCTGAATTATTCTGGTAATAATTTATCATTGAGATTAAATCGTATGTATCACTTCTATCAAAATTTAACTTGAACAGTCTCGCTTGTTTAATATCACTTAACGAATTATAATACTTTTCTGTAATTGCACCTTGAAGATAAGTATTACCAAATGTAGGTCCAAAATCTCCATAATCAGGAAGTATTTCAGGAGAAAAATCCTGTGGACCAAATCCCACTTCTGTATATCCATCTTCCGAGTTCCCAATTATAAATGCCGAGTGGCCCACAACATGCCTTCCTTCTCCTATATAAGTTTTACCATATATAACTACATATACATCATCGGTATCCTTCGCCTCTAAATTCCACTTTGTACCCATCTGGGAGATGTAGGCGCCTGTGTGTCCGCTTCCTCCTGTCATCTTGGACAGGATTCCCCCAAAGGCGGCGGAGATGTTCTGTACGGTATCGGGATGTTTGTTTATCCAGTCTTTCCCTTTGGTCTTTTTCAGGTATCCTATGGCATATTCGTTGGCTCCCCCTGCTATCAGGCCGCTTAGGGCGCTTCCTCCACTCTTGGCGCTCGTGATGGCTCCCAGCATTCCATGGAGGGCTATCTTTTCTGTGGATCCGTCTTTCCATCCATTGTGGGAGGCTATCTCATGGATGGCCCGGTTCCCCACTATCCCCAGTTCTTCCAATAGTCGTTTTCTTTCTTCTACTTTTGTTTTGTCGAAGATTTCTTTGAGTTTACTTAGGCTGTTTATAATAATAAATATGTTAATCTGGCATAACCCCAACTAATAGCGCAATAAAGGCAATTATACCAAAACAAATTATTCCAAGTTGAACTCTAAACTTTCTTCTTTCAAGAATATGTTTAACATCTTTTTCTCTATTATCAATATTACTTTCCACAATTGCTTTACTCATTTCGTTAAATAACAGCTGGGTCTCTATCAAGTACAAAAGCATCACGCTCGCACCCAAAAATATTCGTACCCTCTCACTATTATAAAAATAAATATATATAAAAATTTCTAATGGCGCTATCAACCATATCAAAAATTTTAAAATGATAATTTTCCAGTTTGTTGGAGCCGATATCGCTTCCATTTTTACCCTTTTTAAAATCCATCTTGCTCCCATAAGAATATAAATTATACATATTAATATATCTATCATATATATTCTTTCCCCCTTCTAATCAATTTCTTTTTGTATATCCTTTATATATTCTTTATCTCTTTTATCCTTTTCCGCAGATGTTAAAGGTGGTGCAATTCGTTCTTTGACCTCTTCCCAAGCTACAGAACTGCCAATTCCCCCAATAGTACCCCATCCTCCACCTATTAAAGTAGTACCAATAATACTTATTAAGTTTCCATAAATATCAATACCAATCCGCCTTTTAACACCCTGTATTCCATACTTATCAATGTTTGCGTCATTGGCTATATTCCACGGTAAAGTAAGCGCGTCTCCGATAACGGTTTCTCTTCCCAGATACTTGGCAACTTTTGTATTGATTCCGCTTGCCATCGCACTTTCAAATAGGGTTTCTCCATGTGCACGTGTTGCTGTAACTAATACCGGCTCAAAAAGACTTCCTCCTTCTTTCACCGTAAATGGTCTGCCCGTCTTTAAATCCCAATATGTACCGGGCGTTGATATTGGTGAATATCTTTGTCTTTCATCTATGGCTTCCCAGTCTTTTTGTAATCGTTTCTTCTCTTCTTCTGTCTTTGCGTTTTTCATATCGTCCAGATATTGTTTATATTGTTCATGGGTCAGGTAGTTGAAGGTTGTCGCCTGGTGGGCTATGGCTGCCCCTGTTTTCCCTCCTGCCAAATATCCTATGGCGGCGCTTGCTATTTTATGAACTTCTTTGTCTCTGATTTTTCCCAGTTCTTTTTGCAGGAGGGCGTTCAGTCCTGCTCCTGTCAGTCCTTTTGTCATTCCTGCTCCTGCTTCTTTGGATACTAAGGCTCCCATGATTCCATGCATGGCAATTCTATTGGTTCCGCTTTCGCTCCATTTCTTTGCTTCTTTTTCGTATTTCTCCGCCAGTATGCTGTTATTCTCTTTTCTGGCTTTTTCTGCTTTTTTATACAGTTCGTTTTCTTTGTGTCCCGCTATGTCTCCTATGAGGCGGTATCCTACTTGGGAGAGTATATTTACGTATTCCTGTTTTTCTTCTATTTTCTTTTTGTCGAAGATTTCGGAGAGTGTGTTAAGCGCGTTTGCTGTGTCGTGGCTGATTTCTTTGTCTGTTTTTTCTTTTGTGGTGGTAATGATACTGTCTGCTATGGCTGCATAGGTGGTGCTTCCTGCTTTCCCTTTCACGGGTACGGTCAGTACATAGCCCAGTCCTAAGGGGTTGAGTTTGGATACGGCATTGGTGGATGCAGTGATTCCGCTTGCTTTTGCTTTATACTCGGCTTTGTTGTCTATGTTTTCCCATGTCAAAGTACCGGTGGTGATCCGGTTCTTTTCTTTTTCTGCTTTGCTGTCTATGACGGCTCCTTTAAGGTGGGTGTTGTTTTTGACTTGGATGTCGTATCCTTCTTTTCCTGCGTAGATGCCTGCCTGTTTTGTGACGCTTTCGTAGGCGGAGTCTGTGTTTGTTTTTCCTTTCCCTCCGCTTACGGTGACGGCGCTTCCCGGTGTGTAGCTGATGGACAGGCCGGATGTCTTACTTGTTTCTTTGTAATTCTTCTTATCCTGTTCGCTTTCGATGGACATTCTTCCTGCGTTAGCAGTAACTTTGTTTCCTTTAACTGTCCCGCCCCGGATAACAGTGTCATTTCCGCTGGAAAGGGATACCGTATCTTTTGCGGTGATGTCTGACGGGGTATGGGTAAGGATGGTTTCTTCTGTCTGTCCTTTTCCTTTCCCGTAGGACGCACCGATGCCATAGCCTCCTTTGCTGATGGAGGCTCCTATGCTTCCGCTTTTTGCTTTGTAGTCTTCTATGGTTGTGCTTTTGTTTTCGGATGAGAGGATACGGATGTTGTTTCCTGCTTTGAGATGGATGTCTTTGGCGTTGACTATGCTGCCTTTGACTGTCATGTCTTCTTTGGCGATGATAGCGGCTGTTCTTCCTACGGTGATGGTGCTTCCTTTGGCTTCTTGGGTGGCGGTTTCTCTGTTGTCTTTCCATCCGGTGCTGCCCAGGCTGATATTGATTCCTACGGCATTGTTCTTATTAATGGCTTTGTCTGTTTTCTGTATGTCTCTCACGTTCAATAGAACTCAGTCTTAGCCATTGTGATCAAATATCGCCTTCCTTCCTTTGTCCCCCAGCTTATTTTATCAGGATCCTGATCCAATGGGATAGAAAAAGACAAATTCAGCCTATATCCATCTTTATAAAAACAAAATTTATCACGACGCTCAGTACGGATATGAAAATCTTCTCCCTTTTCATTCTTTCCTTTTATCCAGCCCTTCTGCAGCAGCTGTTCCGTATAATATTCTTTTATGACATTTCCTTTGGCTGTAAGAACAAATGACTGTGAACTAAACGCTCTGTCGGGCATTCTGGCAGTAATTGTAAGTTCATCATGTAAAAAAGTATCTGTTCCGTAAACATAAATATCCGGAATATGCTGATACAGATCCTGCCTTACAGGCCTGGAAAAATACTCAATTCCGGAACCACATACTTCTGCTATAAAACCGATTACCATAAAACTCACTACAAGTCGTGGAATACATTTTAAAACATTTTTCAATAAAATGTCCTTCTCTACGTATTCTAAAACCTTTTTCACTACAGTTTTCTTCTTTACATACGCTAAAAGCTCTTTCCATAAATTTTCCATCTTTGACCTCAATCCACAATAATGCTTCCATCTTTTATTTCACTTTGCATAGCGTCTGCACGATCTTTCAGACTTTGAGCAATACTTGCATCGCATCCTACTTGCGGGGTCCCTATGCCCATGACATACACTCTGACCCTGTCTTTATACTTAGATTGAACAGGAATCATAACTCCTCCGCCGACGCCTACATATAGGGTTCCGCCTATACTAAGATCTGAAAGAATATCTTTTCGCGTATCAAATTCTTGTAATTTCTCTCTCATCTTATCATCCAAGGGGACAATCCTAATCGCAGCCATTGTAAAATTCAAAGGCATCATAGATAACCCGACGTTTCCCCCGCCTGAAATATAAGTACCACTTCCATTGGAATTTTTTAGATCATAAATCACACCCATTTCAATACCGATCCTCTGTAGGTATTGTCTTTGCTTTCGATGTCTACGTTTCTTCCTGTGATGAGGGTGTCTTTCCCTGCGATGATGTCGGATGCTTCGATAGTGGTGTCATTTTCTTTGATGACAGTAATTTTTTCCATTAAGTGCATATAGGATACAAAATATCACCAATGAGATAACATAAACTAATACAAAAGGTGTTAAAAACATAATAGATATACTTATAAAATCATTATGAATCACTTTTGTAATACCCAAGAACAAATGAATAAACAAAGTAGTTGTACCATTTCCCAAATCAATAAGAAATCCATGCCATATCATAAAGTACACATATAAGACAAAAATTATTCCAATAACTTGAATAATACCAGAATAATTCCATTTATGCGCAGGAATGTGATAATGGATTATTAACGCAATATAAATACTCATTCCTAAAAAGAATATTTTCGCAATATTTAAATCAACAATTACCATCATTCCCCAAATTCCCCATGCTCCTATGTAGACCAAAGTCATTATCAGTTCCATTCGAAGCATACTGATAACCTTTTTCTTTATAACTCCACTGATTAATCTTCTCATAACTTAACCACCTCATTTACCAGTTGATTGGGTCCTTCTAGGTTATCACCTTGTTCCTTTGGTTTCCAATTATCAAAATTAATCCCCTTTCGTCTTTCATCCCCTTTAGGTAAAACATAATCCAAAGCCCGCATTATAAATTCATTGCAATTATTAGTTCTTAAGTTATACCACCAATAAGGATTATTCTTATCTACATAAGGGTCCGGTTCATATATTGGTATTTGCCGTCGCCATGTACTCCCTTGATATCTATTAATTAAATCGATCAAATCCCCCTTCTCTTTATCGCTTAAATTCAATTTGAATATCCTTGCACCTTGTATTTCCTGTAAACTGAAATAATAGTCTTCTGTAATCTTTCCTTGTATATTCTTATTGACCTCTTCTCCCTCGTAAGTAAAAACCGGTTTCCATAACAATTCACCCTGTGATGGACCAAACCCAACTTCTGTATATCCATTATCTTCATTTCCTACTACTAGCGCAGAATGTCCAACAACATGATCTTGTGACATATCGTATATAACTACATATACATCATCGGTATCCTTCGCCTCTAAATTCCACTTTGTCCCCATCTGGGAGATGTAGGCGCCTGTGTGTCCGCTTCCTCCTGTCATCTTGGACAGGATTCCCCCAAAGGCGGCGGAGATGTTCTGTACGGTATCGGGATGTTTGTTTATCCAGTCTTTCCCTTTGGTCTTTTTCAGGTATCCTATGGCATATTCGTTGGCTCCCCCTGCTATCAGGCCGCTTAGGGCGCTTCCTCCACTCTTGGCGCTCGTGATGGCTCCCAGCATTCCATGGAGGGCTATCTTTTCTGTGGATCCGTCTTTCCATCCATTGTGGGAGGCTATCTCATGGATGGCCCGGTTCCCGACGATCCCCAGTTCTTCCAACAGTCGTTTTCTTTCTTCTACTTTTGTTTTGTCGAAGATTTCTTTGAGTTTGTTCAGGCTGTTTTCCGTGTTCCTGTTCAGTTTCTCTATGTCCTGTTTCTGGTTTTCTTTGTCCGTGATAGTTATGGTTCCTTTAGATATGGCCGATCGGGTGGTTGTTCCTGCTTTTCCTTTCACAGACGGTATGGGGGTATTCAGGAGTCCTCTTTCGTTTAACGGGATTTTTGAGCCGTAGATGGTTGGGGTGATTTTGTTCATTCCGTTTCTTTGTCCTGTTATGGTATCTTTCCCATAGCGGTTATTTGTCCAGGAGTCTAAGGGATCGTTCTTGTCTCCTCTCCCTATTTTCCCGTTGTAGGATATTCCGTGTCCTCCTGTTTTGTATTCAGCTTTGTTGTCTATGTTTTCCCATGTCAAAGTACCGGTGGTGAGTTTGTTCTTTTCTGCCGGTGCTTTACTGTCTATAACGGCTCCCTTGAGATGGGTATTTCCTTTGACTTGGATATCGTATCCTTCTTTTCCTGCGTAGATGCCTGCCTGTTTTGTGACGCTGGTATAGGTGGAGTCTGTGGTTTCTGTCTTTTTCCCGATGGAGAAGTAGGGATCGTCCATTTTCTTTTTCCCTGTATCCGGACGGGCGATCCTATCTCTCTGCAGATGGATGCCGCTTTCTTTGTCCCGGCTGTGGTAGGCATGGCTGTCCTGCAAGCTTTCTATGGAGAGGTTGTTTCCTGTTTTTATTTCTACTTTCTTCCCGCCTGCTTTGCTTCCTTTAATGTCTATATCTTTCCCGCTTTCCATGGCCAGGGTTTCTTTAGCGGTGACGGCGCTTCCTGTATGGGTTATTATTTCTTCTTCCATATTCCCTTTGGATTTTCCCGCGCTGATGCCTACATTTTGGAGTCCGCCTATACCAAAGGATGCGGTAATTCCTGCGCCTTTGCTCCTGCTGTTCCCTTCTGTTGTCTTCCTGTTTTCTGCGGCGGTAAGGCTGATGTCTTTCCCGGCCTGCAGGGTCACGTTTTCGCCTGTTATCTGTGAGCCTTTTACGGCAATGTTTTCATCGCTCTTTATGCGTATATTTCCTTGGGAAACGATCCTGCTTTCTTTGGCTTCTGTTCCCTGGTACCGGCTGTCGGATTTGGCGGACCGGCTTCCTATGCTGACGTCAAGAGTAATTCCTTTTTTCACGTCTCCTATGTTTTTATATGTCTTTACCGCATCATGCAGGTTGAATCCCGCATCGGCGGCATAGAGTTTCCCAAGCAGCCCGTCATGCGCCTGTCCGGCGTTCTTTATCGGCCGGATGACATTGTCTTTTGCCGTGATCAAGGCTCCGCCTAAGGATACGGTAAGGCCGCTCTTTTTGTATTCGTGTTCTTCTTTTCCTCTGTAGATATTGTCTTTGCTTTCGATGTCTACGTTTCTTCCTGTGATGAGGGTGTCTTTCCCTGCAATGATGTCGGAGGCTCTGACGGTGATGTTGTTTTGGGCATGGATGGTGACGTTTCCTTTGACGCTTCCCACAGTGCTTCCTCTCTGCATGGTTTCTTCGGTGTCATAGCTGTCTTTTTTCTTTTCGCTCCCGATGGTGAAGCCTAAGCCGCTTCCTATGAGGCCGCTTTTCTTTACCTGTTTATAGTCTATGTTTCGTATTTTCTCATCGGCACTGTCTACAGTGATATCATTTCCGGCAGTGAGGGTGACGTCATTCTCTCCGGCTGCGGCAGAGGCCTGGAGCGCTATGTTCCGTCCCGCTGCCACCTGCACTTCTTTTCCGGAAATGAGGCTGCCTTCCGGTTTCTCTATGGCAGTATCTTCTTTCATCGTGGTCTGACTGGTGGCGAGGACGCCGCTTTCTTTGTACTTGAGCCCCAGTTCGTGACGGCTGCTTTCTTCTCCCGCGGTGAGAGCGATGTCTCTTCCTGCGGCCATGCGGATGCTCCCGTCTTTGCTTTCCGCGTAGGCGGCTTTTGCCGTGATGTCACGGCCTGCCCCGATCTGCACATTTCCTTTCCCAACAAGGACTGTCCCTTCGTCTTTTACGGTACGGTCTTTCAGGTAGTTGTCGCTGTCTGTAATGCCCTGGGCATAGTTGTCTGTATGCACGGCACCTATGCGGACGTCACGGCCGGCGGACAGCAGGGAAGCGCCTTTTTCGCCCAGCTGTTCCAGTTCCGCACCGGAGAGGGACAGGTCATTTTTTGCAGACAGGAGGAGCAGACCTTCTTTGTTTTTGACGGCGATGCCTGCTGTTTTTGCCATGCCGGTACGGTAGGATCCGTTTTTATCTGCTGTGCGGTAGGTTTCCGAGGTGATATCTATATTTCCCCCGCTTGCCAGTTTGACGCTTTTTTCCGCTGCAAGGATACCGTGAAGCGCCATGTCCTTCTGTGTGTCCAGAGCAATATGCCCGCCGGTAAAGTTTCCATGGCCGTTTATGGTTCCCGCCTTAACGGAAATACCGTCTTTCCCCTGCATGGTGCCGCTGTTTTCCAGATCCTGTTTCAGATCCATCACGATACGGGAAGCAGAAATAAGGGATCCGTCAGGGCGCAGTTCTTTTCTGCTTCCCGCTTTGAGGTATACCCGCGGGACAAGGACGTATTCCGTTTTCCCTCCGGGCAGGATGACTTTCTCCCTGACGAGCCAGACGATATCTCCTGTAAGGGCCGCCATCTGTTCTTTTGTCAGTTCGATGCCCGGTTTCAGATCATATTTCCGGGCAAAGGCCGCACCGCTTTCCATCAGTGCTTTATATTCTTCTTCGTCTCCGGTATAGCCGGGCAGGTATCTTGTCCCCCTGAGGCTCATGATCTGCTGTCTGACAAGTTCCTGTTCGTAGAAGCCGTCTCCCAGCCGCTTCATGGTTTTGTCCGGATCCCATTTCATCTGTTCATACATGTAGTCGGATGACAGGAATTTCTTTCTGTCGGTAAAGGCAGGGTCTGTTTCAATAAGGTATGTAGCCGTGGTTTCTTTATTGATTTTATAAATGGATGTATTGGGTATGTTTCTGCTGATCTGTCCTGTAAGGGTCTGCGTATATCCTGCATCATCCTTTACCGTAAGGTCTTTCATGGATGGGGCGGTAACGGCGCTGATGGCAGGCGAGGCATGGTCTTTCGCAATGACGGTCGGCAAATGGGCATCTGAAAGCGCCGGCGCTTCATACTCATCCTGGGGATGGCTGTGACGGCTGTGTTTGGTTCCCATCGCCACACGGACGACTTCGCTGAAGGTCACCGTATTCCAGCGGAGTGTTTCCGATTTCACTGCCGTGCTTATATTGGACAGATTCCCGGCGGCAGCCTTTAATGTGCCTCCCGCCTGTATGGCGCTGTCTTTGTTTAAGGTGTCGGTATCCAGCAGCAGATCCCCGCCGGATTGTATGGTCCCCGGTGCAGTGGAAAGAAGGGTCGGGGTGATGGTTTTCTTTTTTGAGACATACAGGTAATAGTCTTCAAATTCTATTCTCCGGTTCGCTTCATGGACACGGTCATTGTAAGCCGGTATTTTTTCTTCCAGTTCCCGCAGTTTCGCATCATACTCTGCCTGCCACACATCATAAGCAGGTGTCCCTTCGGGCGGGGGTGCGGAAGGCGGTGTGATTCCCAGTGTCTTAACGCCGGGCAGCTGCCAGTCGGGACTGTCCCAGGTGGTATAATGCCTCCGCCAGCCAAATCCTTTCCTGTATTTTACAAGGGGCAGTTCCTGTTCTTTTCCATATAGTTCGGGATGAACGATGTAATGGATATCCAAAGCACCCGGACCTGTGCGGTTCCCTTCCTGCCCGATTTCCCAGGGAGAAAGCCGGCTCCGCAGTACGTTGTAGGTCTGTCCGCCCGCGTTAAATCTGACACGGTCAGGTTCTGCCTGTTCCCATCCGCTTTCTTCCATGCCAAAAGTTAGGTTGGCATTTCTATTTGCCAGATGATCGGCCCGTATAGACATGTCTCCCCGTGAGGCGACAGTGCCGCCCCAGTTATCCACGGTTTCCGTCTTTACTCTGCTTTTCCCCTGTATGGACAGGGTACCTCCGCTGTACAGCATGGCGCCGGTTCTGTTGTCTATACGGTCAGCCCTGATGTCCAGTTCTTTGCGTGCAGCTGCCGTTCCGGCAGGCATCCCATGGATTTCTTCATATATGTCTGTGGCTGCTTTTTGCAGTGCCATGAAAGCTTCTTTTTTCGCCAGATAGACGGATTCTGCCGCTTCCGCTTCCGGAGAATTCCCTTGAGGGTCTGTACCTTGGACGGCAGCTAAGTCTTCCATGGCTTTTTCCATGTCCCGCTTCGCCGCTTCCGCTTGTTTCTGTGCTTTTTCCAGTGCCCTTTCTTTATCTGCGTCCACATGGTTATGCAGGGCAGCGGCGGAAAGACGGATGGTATCCCCGTATATTTTTCCTGTTCCTATATTGTCGAGAGTTCCGGCTTCTATGGATACAGTATCCGACGCCTGCACCAGCCCCCGGTTTTCTACCTGCCCGGCTTCTATAGAAATATGTTTTCCCGAGAGGGATGTATCTTTGGCATTGCCAACTGTTTTCCCGGAAAGGTGCAGTACGTTCCCTGCGGTCACATCGGTCCGATTCTGTAAGTTTCCCTCTGTCACAAAGGTGACGTTATTTCCGCCTGCTGCTTTCCCCTGAAGGAGCAGGTCTTCTTTTGTCTTTACCGCAAGATTCCGTCCGCTTACGATTTTTCCTTCCCTATTATCCAGCGCCGCAACAGAAAGGGAAATGTCTCTGCTGCTCTGTATCTTCCCTTTTATATTGTTGACGGACCGGTCGGCATGAAGTGTGATTCCATCCCGGGCGGACAGGGTTCCTCCCTCATTATCCAGACGGGTTCCTTTGATTGTGATATTCTTTCCTGATGATGCCGTACCGTTCTTATTACTTAAAACAGACACGGAGATATCCATATCCCCGTCAGAAAGGAGTCTGCCTGTTTCATTGTCCAGTTCCTTCTCCGCTGCCATCTTCATGCTGCCTTTGGCGGAAAGAGTTCCTTCCCTGTTTCTTATCCAAGGCAAGACCAGCTCCATGTCTTTTCCGGTAATGATGTTTCCTTCTGTATTGTTAAGGGACGTTCCATACAAAGACGCATCCCCGCCGGCTATGATAGTTCCTTTTCCATTAGTGACGGTATTTCCTCTGAGGAACAAACTGCTTTCAGTCGTAAGGCGCCCTCTGTCATTGGCTATATCTTTTGCTTTTACGGATATGTCGCCGATGAAAGATATCTTTCCATCTGTATTATTTATTTCCTCTGCTGATGCATGAAAAGTTCCATATCCGGAAATCTGTCCTTTTACATTGGAAAGGCTGCCGGAAGAAATACCTAACCGGTTTCCTGCCAGCAGGTTTCCCTACCTGTTGTCTACCCTCCTCGATTGGATTTCCAATGTACCGGTCTCTGTCAGTTTTCCAATTTCATTGATACCGGCTCCCATGGTCCCTGTATTTGTTACATGTCCATCTGCTGAAGCGGTGATGTCTTTCCCCGCAGCGATGGTTTTGTCGTTTTCCAGGCAGTTTGCGCGGATGTCTGTATTTCCTTTGCTGTAGATGGTGCCGCTGTTTTTCAGGTCGCCGTTCCAGTCAAGGATGAGGTTGTCTTCGGCGCTCC